>OGLT01000088.1_pt1 | contig 83423 bp, 72 predicted proteins | sample 1572911 | NCBI WGS metagenome assembly OGLT01 (sample SAMEA2582014, study PRJEB24529) | metagenome | biome: Human gut stool | place: China | collected 2011 | reverse complement strand
GCGTTCGTCCGCCTTGTCCGTGTCGTCCGCGTATCTATTTATTCATTACTACATCAATCTGTACCAATGCCCCACTTTAACTCCCCCAATGCCACACCTCAACAATTCAAACGCCACACTTCGATGGCTCAAATGAATGGCATTGCGGAAGCTAAAGTGTGGCATTTGGCTTGTAATAGTGTGGCATTATACAAAAGATCATTTAGTCAGCAAAAAGAAGAAAACGATTTCATTCTGTCATATACAAATCTTCATTTTCACCCCATAAACTCCATTTTTCCACTTAAAACACGTATTTACGCCACTACCTACATAGAATGAATATGCGGAAATAATTCCATAAATAACAATTTATACAAATATGCACCCGCAAACTTTTAATTTAAAACTTGAATACCGTATATTTGCAGCGACTGAAAGAATGAATAAAAATAATAGAAATAAGATATGTATTCTACAAATAATTTAGCAAAACGTCGTATCTTTGCAGTGTGATAAAACAAAAAGAAAGATTAATTCACCAACAGAGTACAAAATGACAAGAGTTATAAAATTCACTAAGATGCACGGAGCAGGCAACGATTACATTTATGTAAACACCCTGAAATATCCCATCGAAAGCCCTGAAAAACTTTCGATTGAATGGAGCGCCCCGCATACAGGAATTGGAAGCGACGGCCTGGTACTCATCGGCAGTTCGGACAAGGCAGATTTCAGTATGCGCATCTTCAATGCGGATGGTTCCGAAGCCAAAATGTGCGGCAACGCCAGTCGTTGCATCGGTAAATACTTATATGAATACGGCCTGACTTCCCAAACAGCCGTTACCCTCGACACCCTGTCGGGCATCAAAATACTGAAGCTCCATGTAGAAGACGGAAAAGTGAACACCGTAACCGTGGATATGGGACGTCCCGCCGATATGAAAGAACAACCCATTGAAGCCAACGGACAGAAATTCACCGGAACCACCCTATCAATGGGAAATCCTCACCTGGTAATCTTTGTAGAAGATATTAAAGATATCAACCTCGAAAGCATCGGTCCGAAACTGGAAAATCACCCGTTGTTTCCCGACCGCATCAATGTAGAGTTTGCCCAGGTGCTGGAGCATGGGAAAATCAGGATGAGAGTTTGGGAAAGAGGTTCGGGCATCACCCAAGCTTGCGGAACCGGAGCCTGTGCCACCGCAGTAGCTGCCGCACTGACCGGAAAATCCGGAAGAAAAACAGACATCATCATGGATGGAGGCTCACTTACCATCGAATGGGACGAAAAAACGGATCACGTATGGATGACCGGAGGAGCAGTCCGGGTGTTCGACGGAGAAAAGATAATTAGTGATTAATGGTTAGTGATTAGTGATTAACCCTATTCAGCATCCAGTGTAATCACTAATCACTAAACGTTAATCACTAACCTAAATAACGCTTAAAACAACAAGAAAGTATGGCATTAGTAAACGAACATTTTTTGAAACTACCGGGAAGTTACTTATTTTCAGACATAGCTAAAAAGGTGAATACTTTCAGGATAACGCACCCTAAACAAAAGGTCATCCGCCTGGGTATCGGAGACGTTACCCGGCCACTGCCACCGGCTTGCATCGAGGCGATGCACAGGGCAGTGGACGAGATGACAAATGCCAGTACCTTCCACGGATACGGTCCCGAACAGGGATATGACTTTTTGATTGAAGCGATCATCAAACATGATTATGCTCCGAGAGGCATTCATTTTAGCCCTACGGAAGTATTCGTAAACGATGGAGCCAAAAGCGATACGGGCAACATAGGCGATATCCTCCGCCACGACAACAGCGTGGGAGTGACAGACCCCATTTACCCGGTATATATAGACAGCAACGTAATGTGTGGCCGTGCCGGAGTATTGGAAGAAGACGGCAAATGGAGCAACGTGACCTACATGCCCTGTACCGCCGAAAACAACTTTGTCCCCGAGATACCGGACAAGCGGATTGACATCGTCTACCTTTGCTACCCGAACAATCCGACGGGAACAACGCTGACCAAGTCACAACTGAAAAAATGGGTGGACTACGCACTCGCCAACGACACTCTGATTCTGTTCGATGCCGCTTATGAGGCGTTTATACAGGAAGAAGACGTTCCCCACTCCATTTACGAAATAAAAGGTGCCAAGAAATGTGCCATAGAATTCCGCAGCTTCTCGAAGACAGCCGGATTCACCGGAGTCCGTTGCGGATACACCGTAGTCCCGAAAGAGCTGACAGCCGCCACCCTGACTGGTGAACGCATTCCGTTGAACCGTCTCTGGAATCGCCGTCAATGCACCAAATTCAACGGTACCAGCTACATCACCCAACGGGCTGCCGAAGCCATCTACACCCCGGCAGGCAAGCAGCAGATAAAGGAAAACATCGACTACTATATGAACAACGCACGAACCATGAAAGAGGATCTGGAAGCAGCCGGACTGAAAGTGTACGGCGGCGTGAATGCTCCTTACATCTGGCTGAAAGCACCGAATGGCATCGGTTCCTGGCGCTTCTTCGAACAGATGTTATACGAAGCCAATGTAGTAGGAACACCCGGTGTAGGTTTCGGCCCCAGCGGAGAAGGCTACATCCGCCTGACCGCTTTCGGGAATCACGAAGATTGTGTGGAAGCCATGAGGAGAATCAGAAAATGGCTGGTATGAAGATGAAAAAGATAACAACTAAAATAAAACTATAGTTTCACTGGACTGATCATCCGCAATTTGTCTAAACTTAAAAGGTAAAATAGGTATGAAAATGAAAAGCGTAAAATTCCGAATGATAGCCATCGCGCTATTATCAGCAACAATGCCTTTCACGGCAAAGGCACAGGATAAAGTGGAGGCCTCAGTCGGTGCAGATTTTGTAAGCAACTACATCTGGCGTGGAACAGACTGCGGTGGTGTAAGTATCCAGCCCAGCATGGGAGTCAGCTACAAGGGCTTGTCACTGACAGCTTGGGGCTCGGTAGGCATCGACAAGGAAGATGCCAGGGAGATCGACCTCACACTGGGTTACAATACAGGCGGTTTCAGCGTATCCGTTACAGATTACTGGTTCTCCTACCACAAAGAGGATGGCGGATATACGGGAGATTATTTCAAGTATGGCGCACATAGCACGGTACACATCTTCGAAGCCACTCTGGGATATGATTTCGGTCCGCTGGCACTGAGTTGGAACACTTACTTTGCCGGAGATGATTATACGAAGGAGAACGGTGACAGAGCTTATTCCACGTATGTAGGCATCAGCGCACCTTTTAAACTCGGTGGCCTGGACTGGTCGGCAGAAGTCGGTCTTACCCCATGGGAAGGTGCGTATGCCAATAAGTTCAACGTAACCAACCTCACACTGAAAGCAGAAAAAGAAATCAAATTCACAAATTCTTTTTCGCTGCCCACCTTTGCACAAGTGACGTTCAATCCACACACGCAGGGTGCATACTTCGTATTCGGAGTTAGTTTTTGAGAGAGAGTAAAAATAGGGAACGAGGGGACGAGGGAACAAGCAGACAAGGATAAGAAACGGACACCCCGAAAGGCCCTTGTCAACTCGTCAACTAAAAAACCTCGTCAACTAAAAAAAATCGTAAATGTATTAAGGTATGAAAAAGATTGAAGCAATTATCCGCAAGACAAAATTCGAGGATGTAAAAGACGCATTGCTCGAAGCGGACATCGAATGGTTCTCTTACTACGACGTCCGGGGAATAGGAAAATCCCGTCAGGCACGTATCTACCGCGGTGTAATGTACGACACCAGTTCCATTGAGCGTATCCTAATCTCTATCGTGGTACGCGACAAGAATGCCGAAAAGACCGTGCAAGCCATCATCAAGTCCGCACAAACCGGAGAAATCGGCGACGGGCGTATCTTCATCATCCCCATAGAAGACGCTATCCGCATCCGCACCGCCGAACGTGGCGACATTGCCCTCTACAATGCCGAACAGGAAAGATAATCCTGGCAGCACTAAACCACAACTGTTAAGAGCATCCTCCAGAGAGCTGTAAGAGCTACTTAACAAAACAAAGAATACAAGTACAACTAAAAGCAAAAAGATTTTATGGATAAATATAGTAAACGCAGCATTGCCAGGCTGTGGATAGCCTTTGCTGTCCTTATGGCACTCTGCACAACAACAGAAACTTTTGCACAAACGTCCACAGCAACGGATAGTATATCAGCTACAACAACCGCAGTTACAGATATATTAGAAGAGACTACTGTAGAGTCATCAGCCCCTGACACTGTAGGAGAATTAGTAAACGGACTCAACACTGTATGGATGTTACTCGCCGCTATGCTGGTATTTTTCATGCAACCGGGCTTTGCACTGGTAGAAGCCGGCTTCACCCGGGTCAAGAATACTGCCAACATCCTGATGAAGAACTTTGTAGACTTCATGTTCGGTTCCCTGCTCTATTGGTTCATCGGTTTCGGACTGATGTTCGGTGTAGGTGGTTTCGTGGGAATGCCCCACTTCTTCGACCTCTCGTTCTATGACGGAGGAGGATTGCCAACAGAGGGTTTCCTGGTATTCCAAACTGTATTCTGTGCCACAGCAGCTACTATCGTATCAGGAGCCATGGCCGAACGTACCAAATTCTCCATGTATTTGGTTTACACCATCTTCATCAGCGTACTGATCTATCCGGTTTCCGGTCACTGGACCTGGGGCGGCGGCTGGTTGATGAACGGCGAAGAAGGTTCGTTCATGATGAATCTGTTCGGCACCACGTTTCACGACTTCGCAGGTTCCACCATTGTTCACTCTGTCGGTGGCTGGATTGCGCTGGTAGGTGCAGCCATCCTTGGCCCGCGCATCGGTAAATACGGTAAAGATGGTAAGTCCAGAGCTATTCCGGGGCACAACCTCACCATCGCGGCGCTGGGTGTATTCATTTTATGGTTCGGCTGGTTCGGGTTTAACCCCGGCTCACAGTTGGCCGCAGCCTCTACGGACGATGCAATGGCTATTTCACACGTCTTCCTCACCACGAATCTTGCAGCTTGTGCCGGAGGTTTCTTCGCACTGGCAATCAGTTGGTTAAAATTCAGCAAACCATCTTTATCCCTGACTCTGAATGGTGTTCTGGCAGGTTTGGTAGGCATCACGGCAGGCTGTGATATGGTTTCTCCGCTGGGTGCTGTCATCATCGGTACAATCTGTGGCATCCTGATGATATTCTCGGTAGAGTTCATCGATAAAGTGCTGAAGATTGACGATCCCGTTGGTGCAAGTTCCGTACACGGTGTCTGCGGTTTCACAGGTACCATTCTCACAGGTTTCTTGTCTACCAGTGAAGGCCTCTTTTATGGTGCAGGCTGGGGATTCCTCGGAGCACAAGTATTTGGCGCCCTCGTAGTAGGTGCATGGGCAGCCGGCATGGGATTTCTCATCTTCAAAGGACTCGATAGGATACACGGTCTCCGCGTTTCCAAACGTGTTGAAGAAGAAGGGCTCGACATCTACGAGCATGGTGAATCAGCGTATAACGGATAACGATCAACGGTTAGTGATTAGTGATAAGCAAAATGCCGCATACAGCGCAGTCACTAATCACTAATCACCAAACCCTAATCACTAATTTACGAACCAACAATAATAAAGTATTATGTCTAAATTGAGATTCAGAGTCGTAGAAACGGCGTTTAAAAAGAAACCCGTTGCAGTGGCAGCCCCTGCGGAACGTCCGTCGGAATATTATGCCAAGTATGTGTTCAACAAGGAAAAGATGTTCAGGTATCTGCCGAGCAAGGTATATGCCAAACTGATTGACGTGATCGACAATGGTGCTCCGCTGGATCGCAGCATTGCTGATGAAGTGGCAGCCGGTATGAAGAAATGGGCACTCGAAATGGGTGTTACCCACTATACACACTGGTTCCACCCATTGACTGAGGGTACAGCCGAGAAGCATGACGCTTTCATCGAGCACGATGGCAAAGGCGGTGTGATGGAAGAATTCACAGGCAAACTGCTCGTTCAGCAGGAACCGGATGCATCCAGTTTCCCTAACGGTGGCATCCGCAATACGTTCGAGGCACGCGGTTACAGTGCATGGGACCCCTCTTCTCCGGCTTTCATCGTCGATGATACGCTCTGTATACCGACCATTTTCATCGCATACACCGGTGAGTCACTGGACTACAAAGCTCCGTTGCTGAAAGCCCTGCGTGCCGTAGACAAAGCTGCCGTAGACGTATGCCGTTACTTCAATCCGGAAGTGAAGAAGGTAGTTGCCTACCTGGGTTGGGAACAGGAATATTTCCTGATCGACGAAGGTCTGTATGCCGCCCGTCCCGACTTGCTGATGACAGGCCGCACGCTGATGGGACACGACAGTGCCAAAAATCAACAGTTGGAAGACCACTATTTCGGTGCCATCCCTACCCGCGTGGCAGCCTTTATGAAGGAATTGGAAATCGAAGCATTGAAGCTCGGTATCCCTGTTAAAACGCGTCACAATGAGGTAGCCCCCAATCAGTTCGAGCTGGCTCCCATCTTCGAAGAATGTAACCTGGCTGTAGACCATAACATGCTCGTCATGGCACTGATGCGTAAAGTAGCCCGTAATCACGGCTTCCGCGTACTGCTGCACGAAAAGCCTTTCAAAGGCGTCAACGGTAGCGGTAAGCACAACAACTGGTCGTTGGGTACGGATACAGGCATCGGACTGATGGGACCGGGTAAACTCCCCGAAGAAAACCTGCGCTTCATCACTTTCGTAGTGAATACCCTGATGGCAGTCTACAAGCACAATGGATTGTTGAAAGCCGCTATTTCCAGTGCCACGAACGCACACCGCCTGGGTGCCAACGAAGCACCTCCCGCAATCATTTCCAGCTTCCTGGGCAAACAGTTGTCGCAGGTATTGGAACACATTGAAGAGAGCACCAAGGATGATCTCGTAAGCCTTAGTGGCAAGCAAGGCATGAAACTGGATATTCCGCAGATTCCGGAATTATTGATTGACAATACCGACCGTAACCGCACCAGTCCGTTCGCCTTCACCGGAAACCGTTTTGAGTTCCGCGCCGTAGGTTCGGAAGCAAACTGTGCCTGTGCCATGATTGCCCTGAACGCCGCCGTAGCCGAGCAACTGGTAGAATTCAAAAAAGATGTGGACGAACTCATTGAGAGAGGCGAACCGAAGATTTCGGCTATCCTTGAGGTTATCCGCAAATACATCAAGATTTGTAAGCCCATCCATTTTGATGGCAACGGCTACAGTGACGAATGGAAAGAAGAGGCCAAGAAACGCGGTCTGGATTGCGAAACCAGTGTGCCTCTCATCTTCGACAGCTATCTGAAGCCGGAAAGTATCCGCATGTTCGAAAATACCGGTGTACTGACTCAGAAAGAACTGGAAGCCCGCAACGAAGTGAAATGGGAAACTTACACTAAGAAAATTCAAATTGAGGCTCGTGTATTAGGTGATTTGGCCATGAACCATATCATCCCGGTAGCCACGCAGTATCAAACGGATCTCATTGATAACGTTTACAAGATGAAGGAGCTGTTCCCAGGCGACAAAGCTGCAAAACTGTCTGCCAAGAACCTTGAACTCATCGAAGAGATTGCCGACCGCACCGCCTTCATCAAAGAGCATGTAGATGCCATGATCGAAGCCCGCAAAGTGGCCAACAAGATCGAAAGTGAACGTGAGAAAGCCATTGCCTACCACGACACCATCGTGCCGGCAATGGAAGAGATCCGTTATCATATCGACAAGCTGGAACTGATTGTCGACAACCAGATGTGGACGCTGCCAAAATACAGGGAACTCTTGTTTATAAGATAAGTGAAGAGAAGTGATTAACGTTTAGTGATTAGTGATTAGCAAAATGCCGCATACAGCGCAGCCACTAATCACTCATCACTAAACACTAATCACTATTTGAAATTATTCTATTTCTTTTGTTGGTTGTTTTAAGTTTGCAGGGGGAGAGGTGCCGGGAGGCAGTTCTCTCTCTTTTTTGAAAACTAAAATATCATCGTAATTTATTTTCCAGCATATCACTTTTTCGTACCTTTGTCAATATTTACAAAACCAGATGATAAATTAAAAACGATTCATTATGAAGAACATGCACATTCGCTATGCAGCACTCCTACTCTTTGTTTTGCTGTCAGCATCGGCCTCTTCTTTCGCACAGACCGTTCTGGAGCAAAAAATCAGCGCGATTTCCGCCATTAAAGAAATCCGCCCACTGGAAACTTCTGAGTTTTCAGAGAAATACGTGACCTATTTTACCCAACCGCTGGATCACCGCCATCCGGAGAAAGGCAGCTTTCGCCAACGCGTTATCGTTTCTCATGTCGGCTTCGACCGCCCCACGGTGATCGTTACCGAAGGCTATGGCGCCGCTTACGCCCTCCGTTCCCAATATCGTGAAGAGCTTTCAAAACTTCTCAATGCCAATATGATATTCGTGGAATATCGCTACTTCCTTGAGTCTACCCCCGAACCCAAAGACTGGCAATACCTGACGGCCGAGAACTCTGCAGACGATTTACATGCCATCACCACCGCATTCAAAAACATTTATCCGGGCAAATGGATCGCCACCGGCATCAGCAAAGGAGGACAGACTACCCTTCTTTACCGCACTTTCTATCCGGATGATGTAGATATTTCCGTTCCTTACGTAGCTCCGCTTTGTTATGGAGTAGAAGATGGACGTCATGAGCCTTTCCTGCATAAAGTTTCAACATCGGAAAACCGCAAGAAAATTGAAGATTTCCAATTGGAAGCTTTGAAACGGAAAGCAACTTTACTTCCCCGTTTTGAAAAGTATTGCACTGAAAAGAATTATTCATTCCGTGCACCGATTGAAGAAATTTACGATTACTCGGTATTGGAATATTCTTTCGCTTTGTGGCAGTGGGGTACTCCTATCAGCTCCATACCCGCTACTACAGCCTCTGATGATGAAATTTTCTCTCATCTGCTTGCCATCAGTGAGCCGGGATATTTCACCGCCGACAGCCCCAATGCTTCTTTCTTCGTACAAGCTGCCCGTGAATTGGGATACTATGGTTATGACGTCCAACCGTTCAAGCAGTATCTCTCCATCCAGTCCAGTGAGGGCTACCTGCACCGTCTGATGCTTCCCGAAGAGTTGAAAGATATGCCTTTCGACAAAACTTTAAGTAAGAAAATAACCAAGTTTCTAAAGAAACAAGACCCGAAGATGATCTTCATTTACGGTCAGAACGACCCATGGACAGCCGCAGGCGTCACCTGGCTGAAAAACAAGAAGAATATTCATGTATTTATTCAACCGAATGGCAGCCATCTGGCACGTATCAACACATTGCCCGAAGCCGAAAAGGCAGAAGTTATGGAGTTAATAAACGAATGGTTGAAATAATAAAAAACGGATGGTCCGTTCACACTCAACAGACCATCCGTTTCTACTCGACCGATCGTCTGTTTTAGCTCAACAGACGATCGGTTTTTTATTCTATAATTTCCGCATCCTCAATATTATCTACAGCCTTTGAAGAAGCTCCCGGCGTACCCGGTGCCTTCGGCCGTTTGCGAGTGAATGTGAACCAATTTATCAATTCAGAAACTGCATATACTATGCTGGTGATACCGATAATGATAAATGCCGTGGAACGTACCCCCGTCGGATTGAACAAGGCAACCAGCCCTGCAATCAGAATGAGCACCGGAATGATATAAAATCCCACACGAACCGGCATCCAGCGACGGGCTGCAGAAAGAGATGCAATCTGTTGCACACCACCCAGTACAAGGATGAATCCCAATACAAACGTCAGCAAATCCGCAAAGAAACCGGGCATAATGATCAGCCACAGCCCAAACAGCAAACTACCGATTCCTTCGATAGGAAGGCGACGTCTCTCTTCGGCACTCATGGCAAAATACCCGATGATACTTAATAATGCCGGTATCAGAAACACAACACCGATCGTTATTACAAAATAGTCTCCGGCCTCATTGGGAAACATCACCAATACCAAACCGATTATCAGCGCACATATCGTACGCAAAAATGAGTTACTTATTCCTTTCATGAGCTTATGATTTTTTGCGAAGATACATTTTTATCCGCACAACTCCGCAAGAAAGTCACGAAAAATCAATTAACGTTTAGCCAAGCATTCATATCTTCGGCCACCAATAGCCAATAAAGTAACAAGAGAATAGCAATCGATACGCCAATGGCAACTAAATGTTTTCGCTTCATAGTTCATCCTTTCTTTTTTATTGTGAATAATAGTTGTTCTGAATACCTCTATAGAACAACTTTATAAGAAAAATGTTCTTTGAAAGAAAAAAAGCAAGAAATTCTTTGGTAATTAAAACAAAGTGCTTACATTTGCCCCCAGCTAAAACAAAAAGACAATGAAAACAATGCTCATAAATACATATTGGTGGTGGCGCCCGTTACAACTCCGACAGTCGTAAGGGAGCAGCGCTCGTATGTATATATGTGAACATAATATAGATTAAGAAAGAGCCCTGTCGCAACCTGCGACAGGGCTCTTTTCTTTTATCCGGTTTTGAGATAAACAGTAAATCGTAAACAATTAAATAAAAAATAGGATTATGAGTTTTTTAGTAAATCAAGATGGTTATTACGGAGAATTCGGTGGAGCATATGTTCCCGAAATACTCCACAAGTGTGTGGAAGAGTTGCAGAACACCTATCTCAAAGTACTGCAAAGCGAAGATTTCAAGCAAGAGTTCGACCAACTGCTGCGTGACTACGTAGGACGTCCTTCCCCACTCTACTATGCCCGCCGGCTTTCCGAAAAGTATGGCTGCAAGCTCTACCTCAAACGTGAAGACCTGAACCATACAGGAGCTCACAAGATTAACAACACTATCGGACAGATTCTTCTGGCACGCCGCATGGGCAAGCATCGCATCATCGCCGAAACCGGTGCCGGACAACACGGCGTAGCTACTGCCACCGTATGTGCCCTGATGAACATGGAATGCATCGTCTACATGGGAAAAACGGATGTAGAACGCCAGCATGTCAATGTAGAAAAAATGAAGATGCTGGGTGCAACCGTCATTCCCGTCACTTCCGGAAATATGACGCTGAAAGATGCTACCAACGAGGCAATCCGCGACTGGTGTTGTCATCCTGCCGATACGTACTACATCATCGGTTCCACAGTCGGTCCTCATCCTTATCCCGACATGGTGGCGCGCCTGCAATCCGTCATCAGCGAGGAAATCAAAAAGCAACTCATTGAGAAAGAAGGCCGTGACTGCCCCGACTATCTTATCGCTTGTGTAGGTGGTGGTAGCAATGCCGCCGGAACCATTTACCATTACATCGACGATAGCCGCGTGCAGATCGTCCTCGCCGAAGCCGGTGGTAAAGGAATAGATACGGGTATGACTGCCGCTACCATCGCCCTCGGACAGATGGGAATCATTCACGGTGCACGCACTTACGTCATTCAGAACGAAGACGGCCAGATCGAAGAACCCTACTCTATCTCTGCCGGACTGGATTACCCGGGTATCGGCCCCATGCATGCCAATCTGGCTGCACAAAAACGTGCCATCGTACTTGCTGTTAATGATGATGAAGCCATCCGCGCCGCCTACGAACTGACGAAACTGGAAGGTATCATCCCCGCCCTGGAAAGTGCCCATGCCCTCGGTGCCCTCGAAAAGCTGAACTTCAAACCCGATGATGTTGTTGTACTGACCGTTTCGGGACGTGGAGACAAGGATATAGAAACTTATTTAACGTTTAGTGTTGAGTGATTAGTGATTAACACTAAGATCATCGGTGCCACTAATCATTAATCATTAAAAACTAATCACTAAAGAAAATGAATACATATAATTATCAAACCCACAGCCGTACTATTCTTGGGGACTTGCACACTCCTGTAAGTACCTATCTTAAAGTCCGCGACGTCTTTCCCCAAAGTGCACTCATGGAAAGCTCCGACTATCACGGCAGTGAAAACAACCGTTCATTCATCGGACTCTGTCCATTGGCAAGCGTCAGCATCGACCATGGAACAGCTATCTTCCGCCTGCCCGACGGTACTCGCGAAGAACGCCCCATCACACCGGAATATCCTGTAGAAGAAGCTTTAGAGGATTTCCTCGGCCGCTTCCATGTGGAAGGCGAATATGCCAATTACTGTGGTCTTTATGGCTACACCTCTTTCAATGCCGTACGCTATTTTGAAAATATTCCCGTAAAAGATAGCCGCGAAGCCACCAACGACGCACCGGATATGCTCTACATCTTGTATCAATACCTCATTGTCTTCAACGACTTTAAGAACGAAATGGTACTTCTTGAAATGCTTGCCCCCGGTGAAGAAAGTGAACTGGATACGGTGCAGAAAGCCATCAATAACCGCAATTACACCGCCTATGATTTCCGTGCCGTTGGTGAAACCACTTCCCCACTGACCGATGAACAGCATAAAGCAAATATCCGTCAGGGAATTGCCCACTGCCTGCGTGGGGATGTTTTCCAGATTGTTCTCTCCCGCCGTTTCGAACAACGTTTCGTAGGCGATGACTTCAAACTTTATCGTGCCTTGCGCAGCATCAACCCCTCTCCTTATCTGTTCTATTTCGATTTCGGAGGTTTCCGCATCTTCGGTTCATCACCCGAGACGCACTGCCGCATCGAAGGCCGCCACGCTTACATCGACCCCATCGCCGGTACTACCAAGCGCACCGGAGATCCCGAACAGGATGCGCTGAACGCCCAATACCTGCATGATGATCCCAAAGAGAATGCAGAGCATGTCATGCTGGTCGATCTCGCCCGTAACGATCTTTCCCGCAACTGCCACGATGTAAAAGTGGATTTCTACAAGGAAATGCAGTATTACAGTCATGTTATCCACCTGGTAAGCCGCGTCAGCGGTACGCTGAACGAAGATGCCCGCCCCATCAAAGCATTCATCGACACCTTCCCGGCAGGCACTCTGAGCGGTGCACCCAAGGTACGCGCCATGCAACTCATCAGCGAACTGGAACCGCACAATCGCGGCGCTTACGGCGGTTGCATCGGCTTCATCGGACTGAACGGCTCACTGAACCAGGCCATTACCATCCGTACTTTCGTCAGTCGCAACGGTGTACTTTGGTTTCAGGCAGGCGGCGGCATCGTAGCCAAGAGCAATGAAGAATACGAGTTGCAAGAGGTGAACAACAAACTGGGAGCACTGAAAAAGGCAATCGTAATGGCGGAGAAAATGTAAATTCATGTACAACGTACAAAGTACAAAGTACAATTTGCCATGCGGTGTACATAGCGCAGCCAAATTGTACTTTGTAAATTGTACTTTGTAAATTGTAAATTGTAAATGAAATCATGAAAACAGTAATCATAGACAACTACGACTCTTTCACCTACAACCTTGCTCATCTGGTAAAAGAACTCGGCGCAGAAGTAGATGTGCTACGCAATGATAAATTTGAGCTTGAGGAACTGGAGAAATATGATAAGATCATCCTTTCACCCGGCCCCGGCATTCCCGAGGAGGCAGGCTTACTATTAGAGGTCATCCGCACTTACGCAGGACGGAAACCCATACTTGGCGTCTGCCTGGGTGAACAGGCCATCGGACAAGCATTCGGCGGGAAACTCACCAATCTGAGTGAAGTCTTTCACGGCATACAAACGAATATAGTGATTAGGGATGAGGGATTAGTGATTAGCGATGAGCTACTAATCACTAATCACTCATCACTAATCACTGATTACATTTTCTCCGGTCTTCCTACTGAAATACCAGTCGGCCGTTATCACTCCTGGGTAGTGGATACGGACGGATTTCCCGAAGAATTGGTTATCACTGCCATCAGTTCCGAAGGTCAAATCATGGCACTGAAACATCGGGAATACGATGTTCACGGCATCCAATTTCACCCGGAATCGGTACTGACTCCCGATGGAAAACAGATTGTAGGCAACTGGCTGAAAGGCGTCTGAAATGCCACATCTCATGAGGCTAAATGCCACACTTCACAGGTCGGAATGCCACACCTCATGACCGTTAACATGTGGCATTTCAAACGCTAAAGTGAGGCATTCCGAACACAACAGAATTTTCAATCGCAAATTGTAAATCGTCTAATCGTAAATAAGAAAATGAAAGATATATTAACCCGTCTCTTCAACCACGAAGAGCTTACTTCGGAAGAAACCAAGCAAATTCTCCTGAACATCACCCAGGAAGCTTACCCCGAAGCACAGATTTCCGCATTACTCACTGTATTTCAGATGCGTAGCATCACAGTAGATGAACTAATCGGCTTTCGCGAAGCCCTTATGGAGACTCGCATCCCTATCGACTTCGCGCCTTATCGGCCTATCGATATCGTAGGTACGGGAGGTGATGGAAAGAACACGTTCAACATTTCCACTTGTGCCTGTTTTGTGGTAGCCGGAGCCGGTTACAAAGTTGCCAAACACGGCAATTATGGTGCCACTTCCGTCAGTGGGGCAAGCAATGTCATGGAGCAACACGGCATCCGCTTCACCAATGATCCCGACAAGTTGAAACGCAGCATGGACGAGTGTAACATCGCCTACCTGCACGCCCAACTTTTCAATCCGGCAATGAAGTTCGTCGGCCCTGTGCGCAAGGCATTGGGAGTACGTACACTGTTCAACCTTCTTGGCCCGCTTGTCAATCCCTGCAAGCCTACTTACCAGTTGCTCGGTGTGGCCGATCTTGCACAGATGCGACTCTACACAAATGTTTTTTACAAACTCGGCATCGATTTTGCGGTAGTCAACAGTCTCGATAGCTACGACGAAATCTCCCTCACGGACGAATTCAAAGTTATGACGCGCAATTACGAACGGATTTACCGTCCGCAAGCGCTGGGTTTCAATGCCGCACAACCCGAAGAGCTCTTCGGCGGAGCCTGTAAGGAGGATGCCGCCCGCATCTTTGATAACATCCTTAATAACCGTGCCACACGTGCCCAAACACAATGTGTCATTGTCAACGCCGCCTTCGCCATCCAGGTGATGGAACCTGAAAAGGAAATCGAAGAATGCATTGCCATCGCTCGCCAATCGCTGGAGAGTGGACGGGCGCTGGAGACGTTGAAGAAGTTTATAGAAATCAATCAGTAAGAATCCATAAATTCCAATTTATGAAAGATATTTTATCCGAAATCATCGCCCACAAGCGGATTGAGATAGAGCAGCAAAAGCAAGCAGTCTCCCTCAGTCAATTGCAAGAGCAAGCTGCTGTCATGATGCAGGAAGCTGTCGGAACCAGAGCTTCCGGCACAACGCCCATCCGCAGCATGAAGCATGCACTCGCAAACTCTTCATCCGGCATCATTGCCGAGTTCAAACGCCGTTCCCCTTCCAAGGGCTGGATCAAGGAAAGCGCACAGGCCGACCTCATTCCACCTGCTTATGAAACTGCCGGAGCTTCCGCCCTCTCCATCCTCACGGATGAAAAGTTCTTCGGCGGAACTCTGCGTGACATCCGTACAGCACGCCCTTTGGTCAACATCCCGATCCTGCGTAAGGACTTCATCATCGACAAGTATCAGCTTCTGCAAGCCCGCATTGTGGGTGCCGATGCGGTGCTGCTCATTGCCGCCTGCCTCACACCTGATGAGTGTCACACACTCACTATGCAGGCACACGAACTTGGGCTTGAAGTTCTGCTCGAAGTACACAGTACCTCCGAACTCTCCTATATATATAAGGAGACGGATATGGTCGGCGTCAACAACCGTAATCTGGGCAGTTTCGTCACCAACATAGAAAACTCTTTCCGCATTGCAGAAGAGTTAAAAAATGCTGTTGCTGAAATTGATTTTCAGACGCCTCCGCTGCTCGTTTCCGAAAGTGGTATTTCGCACCCTGAAACCATCCGTGAGCTACGCTCGGCAGGCTTCCGTGGTTTCCTTATGGGAGAGACATTCATGCGTACAGACGATCCCGGAAGCACATTGGAAGAACTCATTCACGGTATATAAATTTGGAAATTCACACATAATGTCATATATTCGTGATTTTTAAGGTACATAAGCCCATGAATACAATGATCAAAGTATGCGGAATGACCGATGCAGACAATATCCGCGATGTAGAAGTATTAGGTGTAGATATGATCGGTTTTATCTTCTACCCCAAATCCCCCAGATATCTATACCAGATACCCAGGTATCTGCCTACGCTTGCCAAACGTGTCGGTGTTTTTGTCAACGAAACCAAAGAAAACATCCTTATGTATGTCGACCGTTTCGGCCTGAACTACGTCCAGCTGCACGGTGACGAATCACCCGAATATTGCCGCACCCTTCATTCACAGGGTATCCGGATCATCAAAGCGTTTTCCATCGCCTTGCCCAAGGATCTTCTTGCCGTATCTGATTATGGAGGTTTCTGCGACTACTATCTGTTCGATACGCGTACCGTCCACTACGGTGGCTCCGGACAGCAGTTCGACTGGAGCATTCTGCAACGTTACTCTGGCAGTACCCCTTTCCTGCTTAGTGGTGGCATCAATTCTTACAGTGTCAAAGCTCTGAAAGAATTCCACCATCCCCGCCTTGCCGGTATCGATATCAACAGTCGCTTCGAGACATCTCCGGGCATCAAGGATGTGGAACGGATAGAGCGTTTTCTCAAAGAATTAAGAACGAATTAAATTTAGAATAACATCATGAATCGTATAAATCAACTTTTTCAGGACAGCCCTAAAAACTTGCTGTCCATCTACTTTTGTGCCGGTTGTCCAACCCTGGAAGGTACTGCCGACGTCATCCGCACCCTCGAACGCAATGGGGTCCATTCGATTGAAATCGGTATTCCCTTCAGTGACCCGATGGCTGATGGCATCGTTATCCAGGAAGCTGCCACGCGTGCTCTTCGCAATGGTATGTCGCTGCGTATTTTGTTTGAGCAGCTCCGCGATATCCGTAGCGATGTCCGTATCCCCCTCATTCTGATGGGCTATCTCAACCCTATCATGAAATTCGGGTTCGAGGCTTTCTGTCAGAAATGCGTAGAATGTGGTATCGACGGCGTTATTATTCCCGATCTTCCCTTCAAAGATTACGAAGAAACATATAAACCTATTGCCGACCGTTACGACATCCGTGTCATCATGCTCATCACCCCCGAAACCAGTGAAGCCCGTGTCCGTGAAATCGACGAACATACCGACGGCTTCATCTATATGGTATCCAGCGCTGCTACTACCGGTGCCCAGAAAGATTTCGATAGCCAGAAGCAAGCTTATTTCAAAAAGATACAGGATATGCACCTGCGCAATCCCCGCATGGTTGGCTTCGGCATCAGTAACAAACAGACATTTGACGCCGCTTGTGCCAACTCTTCCGGTGCTATCATCGGTAGCCGATTCGTCACCCTGCTGAATGAAGCTGAAGGAGATGCGGAAAAGGCGATCACACAGTTGAAAGAAGGGCTGAAGAAGTGATTAGGGAGGAGTGATTAGTGATAAGTAAATGACATAATAATGGCAAAATAGTACTTATCACTAATCACTTACCGCTAATCACTGTTTTTTTCTTATCTTTGCACTCAGAATAATCAAAACCCGATTATGTTTATGAAGATCGACTACCCATCTGTGTTACTGATATATACTGGCGGAACCATCGGTATGATAGAAAACCCGGAGACAGGTGCACTTGAAAATTTCAACTTCGATCATCTTCTCAAACATGTTCCCGAACTGAAACGTTTCAATTATCGCATCTCTTCCTATCAGTTCGATCCGCCCATTGACTCTTCGGATATGGAGCCTTCGCTTTGGGCAAAAATCGTAAAGATTATCAACTACAATTATGACTATTTCGACGGTTTTGTCATCCTTCATGGTACCGATACCATGTCTTACACAGCCTCTGCCCTCAGCTTCATGCTCGAGAACCTGGCTAAACCCGTCATTCTCACAGGTTCCCAGCTCCCTATCGGTACCTTGCGCACAGACGGAAAAGAAAATCTGATAACCGCTATTGAGATAGCTGCCGCAAAAAATCCCGATGGTGCTCCTATCGTTCCCGAAGTGTGTATCTTTTTCGAGAATGAATTGATGCGCGGTAACCGTACCACAAAGATTAATGCCGAAAACTTTAACGCATTCCGTTCATTCAATTATCCCTCACTGGCTCATGCAGGCATCCACATCAAGTACGATGCACATATCATCCGCCGTCCTGATCCGACACGCCCCATGAAGCCCCATTATCTGTTTGATACCAACGTAGTTATGCTTACCCTCTTTCCTGGCATTCAGGAAAGTATCATCAACTCAGTTCTTCACGTCCCCGGTCTGAAAGCAGTCGTACTCAAAACCTTCGGTTCCGGTAATGCACCTCAGAAGGAATGGTTCATCCAGCAACTCAAAGATGCTACCGAGCGCGGTATCATTATTGTAAATATTACTCAATGCCAACGTGGCATCGTTGAAATGGGACGTTACGAGACCGGTCTGAAACTTCTCCAGGCAGGCGTTATCAGTGGCTACGACAGCACCCCCGAATGCGCAGTCACCAAACTTATGTTCCTTCTCGGCCATGGTCTCAGCCAGGCAGAAATCCGTTACCGCATGAACTCCGACCTTGCGGGAGAAATCACTAAAGCATAAGCCATAGCCAGACGGCCTTAAAGGCTAAAAAAATCAACTTTCCCCTTCTTTCCAAAATTCCGATAACTATAAAACTATTAAAGTTAAAAGGAAAAATGAGCAATTAGCTGTTACATAGGCTGAAATGTTCACTAAACACATTTTAAGTAAAACGCGATCAAATTTGTTAAAAGACATAATTTGCAACTAAAACTTGAATAATTTATTTATCTTTGAACCACAAAAGCGAACCAATATAATATTTAAATAAAAAAAGTATGAAAATTTTCAAACGCTACCATGCGATTATTGCCCTCGTAGCCCCCTTATTATTAGCGGCTTGCGCGGACAATGATGTGTATAACCCCGACAAGGTACGCCCTGTACCCCCCGTTGAGAATCCTTTGGGAGAGGACTTTGTGGCTCCAACTGGTTTCGACTGGTCAATGATTACTACTGTCAAGTTGAACATCGAAGTCAAAGATGAGTTCAACGGAATGTACAACTATTTGGCAGAAGTTTTCACTACTAATCCGTTAACCGATGCAACTGCAACTCCTATTGCTGCAGACTATGCAAAGGCTGGAAAGAATTATGTTGTAGAAATTAGCATCCCTAAATCCATAGAACGAGTTTATGTCCGCCAAACTGATCCGAAACAACGCAAGGAAGTCTATGAATTCGTTGTTCCGGGAAATGGAGAGACATTAAATTGTAAACTGTATTATTCAGGAGGTACCACTACAAGAGCTGGTACTGGTAGCACTTCGGCCGCTAATGCTGCTATTGCTGCAGGTTTTAAAGAGTTGGAAGACAATAATTACACAGTAGAAACCCCTGATATTCCGACAGCTCCGGATGTATCGGACGATCCTGTGGGCCCATACGATAAAAATAAATTTAATGATGGAGCCAGAATCGTTATCCCAGCGGGAGCGGTAGACAACACAATCTACCAGATGGCCAGCGGTAAAGGTACGATTTTTGTAAAAGGTACATGGAAAGTAACTAATATCTATTCTAACTTTGACATTTACGTATTAAACGGAGGTAAAATAGAAATTGCAACTCCAAGTAATAAGACATTTACAACTGTTTCCAAATTTGTTGTAGAAAAAGGTGGTACAGTTGAATGTACAAGTAATTTTGCTGCCAATTATGGTGATTGGTTCATTGGAGGAGACTTTATTGCAAATGGAGACGTAACATTCGGAGCATCAACTTCATCAGTGACTATCGCCTCCGGTGTAACTATGTCCATCAACAACGGTACGCTCAAACCATGTAGTAAGGTCTATAAGAATTTTGGTACGATTACGGCTGCCACTATTACTGCAAATATGGGTTCATATCCGGAGATTTACAATGCCGGTACAATCGAGGTTGCCGGAGTCATGGACCTTGTTAAAATGAACTTCATTAATAAAGGTGAACTTACAGTTGAACAATGGTTCAAGGTAGATGGCAGCAAAGTTCTGAACAAAGGTCAGATTTCATCTCAAAATCTGGAGTTTACTATTAGCAGCTTTAGTAATCATGGAGCAATTTTAGTAGATGAACAAACAGGTGTTATAAAGACTAATAACACATCAAGTGGTAGTTTCATAGTCAATCATGACAAAGGAATTATTAAGGGATATCACCTGAGTGGAGGAGTTTCTGTCTATAATGATAGTTATGGCGAATTCACAATTTTCGAAAATTCTTCAGTTGATATACTATACAATAGCTGCGCACTGATAGTGAAAGAAAAATTCAATTGGGGAAATGTGACGCTCGATAATGGTTCCATCACCGGAGAAAGACCTGAAAATCTGAATACATCCGAAAGCAATGCTGACCAGTGGAAACCGGTTCCAGTAGTTATGAGTAATGATAGCCCGATACAATACATTCTGAAGAACGGTTCAGTAATCAAAGCTACTTTGTTACATATCAATAGGACTCCCAGCAATTTCAGGGGAGAAGGAAGCAATCCTTCTTTGTTGCAGGTTGGAGGAGTGCGTATATCTCAAGGAGGCGACACTAATTTAAAGGACTTGGTTATAGAAATGCCTGAAAACGCATTTACCTATGATCCTCCTTACAATGGCATAAATAATGCCAAATGGCTCACAAGCGGATGTTCAACTACCGGATGGGGAGGATCAAAGAATACATTCTCTACTTGTGGTGGCTATTACTATTCTGGTAACGAAGGTGATCCCGACCCGGAAGATCCCGAAAAACCGGATGTAGAGGATAAAACCATTTATACTTACGCTTTCGAAGACCAATGGCCTGCTTATGGTGACTTCGACATGAATGACATTGTTGTCACTATCAATAAGATGACCATTACCGATAGCAAGAAGTTAACCATTCAAGGAAACATACGTGCTGTTGGTTCCAGCCGTAAGACTGGTGTAGGAATCCAGTTCCTGAATGTAAGTAGCAGTGGAGCAACTTTAAGTGGAAAGGTACAAAGCGGAACTCCGGTTTTTGAAAGTGGACAAAGCAATCCAGTTGTAATCCTCAGTACTAATGCACATAAGTATTGTAATCCTTCTATTGCGGATGATGACTTTACGTTCTATTGCACGGATCCAACCGCTGGAAGTAGCTACAATTCAGGAGATGGAGCTGCGTTTGAAATCGCAATAACATTCCCTACAGCTGAAGCAGCAACAAAAGCTATGAATATCAAGAACATGGATGTATTCATCATTAGTAAAGAAGCCCAAGGGAATGTAGGGCGTACAGAAATACATATGGCTTACTATGCTCCTACAAATTTAGGAACTACGGCTTTGTTTGGAATGGGAAATGATGCTTCTGCATACAATAGCATGCTAAATATAGCCCAAAAAGGTTACTATGTTAGTACTGAAGGTCTGGTATGGGGTATTTGCATTCCTGGTACAGAAGTATGGAAATGGCCAAAAGAACGAAGGATAATTACAAATGTATATCCCGGATTCAAAGCTTGGGTAATAAATGGTGGACAAGCTGAAGATTTAGGTTGGACATCCAACTACACTAACGACATCTTTGTAAAACCCTGATTAAATTAACATCAGATAGTTTTTATTTTAGAGCCGGAAGTATTACTTCCGGCTCTTTTTTGAATTACAACCACAAATACAGCAATATTCCTTTTTATAAAAAAGATTAAAAAGCCATAAAAGTTAAAGATTCTATTTATCTTTGTTGCGCAAAAAACAACCAATATTACACGATTAAAGTTATAATTATGAGAATTAGAAAACACGATTACCTAGTTATCGCCCTTGCAGCCCCCCTATTTTTAGCAGCTTGCGCGGACAAAGATGTATATGACCCTAATAAGGTCCGTCCTATAGCCCCTGTCGAAAACCCCTTAGGAGAAGATTTTGTAGCCCCTGAAGGCTTTGACTGGTCTATGATTACTACTGTTAAATTAAATGTTGAAGTTAAAGACCTATTTAATGGACAGTATAATTATCTGGTAGAAGTATTCACTTCCAATCCATTGTCAAACGAAACAGCAACGCCACTTTCCGCAGGATATGCCAAGCATGGAAGTAATTATATTGCAGAAATCAGTGTCCCAAAAGCTACTACACACCTGTTCATCCGACAGACAGACCCGAAACAAAGAAAAGAAATCTTTGAATATGCCGTTCCAAAAGATGGTGAAACAATAAATAGTAAATTGTATTTTACGGAGGTTCAGACCAAAGCTCTTCCCAGCCATGGTACATCCGGTTGGGATCAAATTACTCCCATGAATATCGAGGCAACTCCGATAGATGGAATAAAAGATGATCACATTTTCCATTATGAAGCTGGTGGACAATTAAAAAACAACACTACTTTTATAATTGAAGGTGAATATACCAAAGGACTTACTTCCGAGAATTGGAATAATGGAACTGCCACAGTCATCATAAAAGGTACTTGGAAAATGCAGGGAACTTTGCAAGGCCTTCGCATTATCGTAGCCAGCCAAGGTAAAATTACTGGAGACAACATATTACTGGGAAATGGTAGTAGTATCGAAATCCAAAAAGGAGGTATAGCTGAGTTCAAAACATTCAGCCTACAAACGGATGATGTAATACACAACTTTGGTACATTCAAAGCCGATAAGATCAGCGATGTTAATAGTGGCTGCCTTATATATAACGGAAAAGAAGCCACATTCGACGTAACCAATAATATTGAGAGTTTTAAGAGTAGTACTTTACATAATCATGGGAATTTCATTGTTGGTGGCAACATTCGTACCAACGACAATGATCTCAAAGGTATTATTGCCAATTACGAAGCCGGGTATCTAAAAGCCACTGAATTCATTGGTGGGGTAAAAACCTTCATCAATGACAACATAGTTGAAGTTGAGAAATATGATGCAAATAATATAACGGCGAGTTGGTTATACAATAACTGTACATTCATAGCAAAGAAAGCATTCTATTTCACCCAATTAGTAGTGGACAACGGCTCCATCACTGGAGCTCAGAATGGTGATGTATGGGCAGCCACTGAAGTAAAGTCTTATAATGATGGTAATATTGCCAAACTTACACTGAAAAATGGCTCTATCATTAAGTCTACCACCTTCACTTGCGGAAGCAGTTTAGAAATAAATGCCGGTACAAATACTCCATCAATGGTACAAGCAGAAACTATCACTTACGAATGGACGACTTACTTGAAAGGAAATTTGATATTAGCTGTAAACAATGAAATAAATGCCGGCGTACAAGTTAGCTGGGGAATTAGCGACAGACGTTATGAGAAAGAGTCCTCCGTCAAAATAACCAAGAAAGATGAAGCTAAAGAAGAGATAGAAACCTGTACTGGTATTATCTATGAAGGCAACTCCGGTAATCCGGATCCTGAAGACCCCTCAAAACCAGACATAGGCGATAATATCGTTTATACTTATGCATTTGAGGATCAATGGCCTGCCTATGGTGACTTTGACATGAACGACGTCATTGTCAGCATCAATAAAATGGCCATAACCGATAACAAGAAGTTAACGATTCAAGGAAACATACGTGCCGTTGGTTCCAGCCGTAAAACGGGTATAGGAATCCAGTTCCTGAATGTAAGCAGTAATGGAGTAATCCTAAATGGAAAGATACAAAGCGGAACTCCCATTTTTGAAAGTGGCCAAAATAATCCGGTTATAATCCTTAGCACAAATGCACATAAGTATTGCAATCCTTCTATTGTGGATGATGATTTCACATTCTACTGCACAGATCCAACTGCCGGAAGTACATACAATTCTGGGAATGGAGCTGAATTCGAAATTACACTGACATTCTCTACAGCCGAAGCAGCAGTAAAAGCTATGAATATCAACAACATAGACATATTCATTATTAGTAAAGAAGCTCAGGGAGATACAAGACGCACAGAAATACATTTACCTAATCATGCCCCTACTAATTTAGGAACTACAGCATTATTTGGGATGAGCAACGACGCCTCTGCATATAATAACGCACTTGATGCGAAGCAAAAAGGCTATTATATTAGCACTGAAGGCTTAGCATGGGGTATTTGCATACCAAGTACAGAAGTCTGGAAATGGCCCAAAGAACGGAAAAAAATCACAGATGTCTACCCCGAATTCAAGGCTTGGGTCATAAGTGGTGGAGAAACCGAAAATCAAGATTGGATATCAAACCACAATAATGACATTTTTATAAGACCCTAATGCCGATATAAAGCAAGTTTCATAAAAAAGTCGGAAAATATCCGACTTTTTTATACCTCGCTTTACAAAACTTATTAATCATACTTTTTTTCCCTTTATCAAGAGCTTAAAAAGCAGAAAAACATTATTTGATGATTTTAAAGAGAAAGTTGTTTCATCTGACCGAAGATATTTCCTAAAAAGAGTTAATTAAATAATTTTTCTCTCCCTATACAAACACAATTAGCGCAAATAAACGTATTTTTGCTTATTCTCAAACGAAATAAATGTATTAACGAAAAAGTAATAAGATAAAACTGCCTTCATCGCTTGTAAAGCCTATAAAGAAAGCAGTTTTTTTTATGAACAAAAAACTTATAATATACAAAGCAGGTAACAGAATAATATAAATAGCAATAATGAAACAGATATTATTAGTAGATGATAAGGCCTCTATAGGCAAAGTGCTCTCTATGTATTTAGGAAAAGAGTATGATTTCGTATACTGCGAAGATCCTTTAAAAGCAATTGAGTGGTTACACGAAGGTAATGAACCCGACTTGATCATATCAGACATACGTATGCCTAAAATGAATGGTTCGGAGTTTCTTAAATACCTCAAGGACAATGACCTCTTTAAACATATCCCCGTTATGATGCTTTCGAGCGAGGAAAGTACTACCGAGCGTATCCGCCTGCTTGAGGAAGGCGCGGTAGACTACATTTTGAAACCCTTCAACCCTATGGAGTTGAAAGTACGTCTCAAAAAATTCATTTAAATAAACAACAAATACGCATAAAAGGACATGTTATACTACATCTATATAGGGAATAATCGGGTTATTATCGATCATCTGAGCAAAGTTACAGGGGGTATGTTCGTTGCCGTCTCTTCCCCCCAAAAAGCGGCCAAAGTAATCGATGGTATTCGAGATAGGTATAACATATCCATTCTTTACGAACAAACAGATACACGTGAGGCAGATTGTATTGAGATATCCTATTTACGTAAGCGTTATCCCCGGGTTTACATCACTCTCATAACGGAAGAACTGAAATCCGAAAACCGGAAAGCTTATCTGCAAGCTGGAGTAAACAATACACTTCCACCGCATGCCGAAGAGGATAGTGTTCAACGTATGAATACATATCTCAGAGCACGCAAAGAGAATAAGTTGAAAGAATTTAGCGAAACCCATCGCAAAGTACTAAACACTTTCCATCTTCCTTTATGGAAGCGCACGTTTGATGTACTTTTTGCAGGAACTGCTGTTATCATTCTTTCTCCCGTATTGATTGGAACTGCTATTGCCATTCGTATAGAAAGTAAAGGGAAAGTTATTTATAAATCGCAGCGTGTTGGTTCTAATTATCAGATTTTCAACTTTCTGAAGTTTCGTTCCATGTACACTAATGCAGATAAGCGATTGAAAGAATTAAATGCCCTTAATCAATATCAGATAGAAGAAGTTGAAAGTTCTGATGAAAGCCCTGAAATTCGTTTTGATGATCTTTCTGGAACGCCGGATGAAGAAGAAAGCTTGTTGATTTCGGATGATTTTGTGATTTCCGAAGAGGATTTCGCGAAAAAGAAAGAAAAGGCTCTGAACAATACATTCATCAAGCTGGAAAATGATCCACGTGTAACGCGTGTAGGGCGTATCATACGCAAGTATAGTATTGATGAGCTACCACAGTTGTTCAATATTCTAAAAGGCGATATGAGTATTGTGGGAAATCGGCCACTACCACTCTATGAAGCAGAGTTGCTGACCAGCGATGCCTATATAGACCGTTTCATGGCTCCGTCAGGTCTTACCGGTTTGTGGCAAGTGGAAAAGCGTGGTGGTGCAGGTAAAATGTCAGCAGAAGAAAGAAAACAATTAGATATAAAATATGCAAGAGATTTCTCGTTTTGGCTGGATATGAAGATTATTATTAAGACATTAACAGCGTTTATACAAAAAGAAAATGTATAACGAGATTATTAAAATTATAAGTTTTATAGTTTAAACAATGATTTAAATGATAAGATATTTCAAAAATACAGTTTATATTACAACCTTTATTGGGTTGTTTATGCTTCCATTTTCCATATCTGCGCAGCAAGAAATGACAAAGGAAGAACGCATAAAGGCGTTAGAAAAACTAAAATTAGATGATGAAAAGCTGGAGACTAACACATTGGGAATGATAAGTAAAAACGTACCTCTTGAAATAGAAAATTTTGAACTCCCTCCATTATCTGTCTTTTTAGATGCGGTAGTAGAAAATGCTACCGTGAAAAGAGCACAATCAGAAGTAGAGCAAACAAAAAATGAATATCGCTTGCAAAAACGAGATTGGCTGAATTACTTCAAATTAAGTGGCATGTATTCGTACGGACGATACAATGTTATAGGTAATGCCAGTGACGAATTTACGCCGATGTATCAGACTACCATGTCAAGCGCACAACATAATTTTAATGTAGGTGCCAATGTTAGTGTTAGTTTTGGTGATATAATAAACAGACCTTTGAAACTAAAGAAATATAAGTATGAGATTGAACAGCTACAATACACTCAGGAAGAGGTTATGGAAGACCGTCGCTTAAAAGTATTGGAAGCATACAATGCCGTAACAGAGCAGTTGGCTACTATCAGAGCTAAAGCCGAAACAGCAGCATTATATAATGCACAAATGAAAATTTCAGAGTTTAATTTCATACAAGGTAAAATTGATATTATTACTCTCTCATTAGAGCGCGGACGCCGTTCGGGAGCTGTAACAAATTACGAGCAAAGCCGTGTAGCTTTGCACAACTCCATCATTTTGCTGGAGATGCTAACTAATGTAAAGATTATTAAAGAGAAATAAGTCAGTTCATTATGGACATAGCCAAATTCATATCACAATTCCTTTACCGCATCCGATATTGGTTGCTATGGGGAACTTTGCTCGTTACTGCCCTAGTTATATATTTTACCCAATTCCTACCTTTTAGTTATACGGTGGAAAGTAGCCTCTATGCCGGTGTCACTAATGCCACTACCATAGATGGAAGCAGCGTTAATTACGTAGCAGTTAACAGCACATTCGATAACTTAATCAGCATTGCCCAATCACGAGGAACTCACAAAAAAGTATCCTTGCGTTTGTTAGCAAATGCATATACATATGGTGAAGAATGGAAGGACAATCGCTATATCCAATCCAAACACTATCGCCAGCTCCTACAGATAACTCCTAAGGAAGTGTTGGCTTTAATAGACCGAAACGACTTCAACAAAACTCTTGCTAATCTAACCACTTATCAAAAAGAGGAAGCAAATAACTTTTTATATTCCATATTTAACCGTCCGGTAGCATTCTATAGTGCCAAAGCTTTAGAAGCAATTCTTGTAAAACGTGCAGGGAATAGTGATATTCTTGATATCAGCTATACTTCTGCTGACCCTGGTATTACCCAGCAGACTGTAGAAATATTAATGGATGAGTTATTGAAAGCTTATGAAATATTACGTTTCAAAGCTACCAATGATGTTATTGCATATTTTGAAGAACAAGTACGCATAGCCAAAAAAAGATTGAATGAAGAAGAAGACGATTTAATGCGTTATTGCGTACAAGAACGCATTATCAACTATGGTGAAGAAACGGAATCATTAGCTGCCACCCGTTATCAAGTGGATGATCGCTTAGAAAAGGCCATGCGTGAATATGAAGGTGCAGTGGCTTTACGCCAAATGCTTGAAGACAAAATGGATGTCCGTGCTCAAATTGTCAGGAATAATACGAATCTACTGCAAGAGTTAGATAAGGTGAGCAAGCTTAATCAAAACATTATGGAGCAAGAGATCTTCATTTCTGATGATGCAAAAGAAAGTAATAGAGATTTAATGCAAAAGAAAGATGCTCTTCGCCAGGCAGAGGATAAAATTAATCATATTTCTGATAATCTAAATGAATTTTCCTTCTCTAAGGAAGGTGTTGGTATTCAGGAAATGGTAGTCGAATGGCTGAACTCATTGGTAGCCGAAGCAAGAGCAGGTGCAGAATTAAAAGTTCTCAAAAATCGGCAGCAAGATATATTTGATCAGTACAGTCACATGTCACCTGTGGGTACACAGGTAACTCGCAAACAGCGCGCCATAGGTATTGCAGAAGACAATTACCGTAACCAAATTCGAGGTCTTGCCGAAGCCAATCTTCGCTTGAAGAATATTGAGATGAGCACCAGTAATTTGCAGACTATAAGCCCTCCGGAGTATCCACTAACGGATAATGGTCGCAAACGTACCATTTATATTATCATGGCATTTTTTGGAAGTATGCTATTCATTATCACTTACTTCCTGCTAATTGAGTTGTTAGATAGAACATTGCGAGATGCAGAACGGAGCAAGCGTCTTACAGGATTACCCGTCATTGCAGCTTTCAATGGTGTCAGCAATCTGAAGTTCCGTGGTTTCTTAAAAGCATGTAATCGTATGGCAGCCGCATATTGCTGCCGACAATTAAATAGTCACATACAACCTAATCGTCCAACCATCATCAATTTATTGAGTATGGAACAAGGCGAAGGCAAAAGTTACTTGGCTAAATATTTCTCTACTTACTGGGAAACAGAAGGGTTACGCGTACGTGTAGTAGAAGCATCTCTTGATTTTGAAACAAATGACAAGCACTATGTACAAGCTCAACACTTGTCTGATTTTTGGAAACGCAATGAGGCCGAACAAGAACCTGATATCATTCTTGTAGAATACCCTGCAATCAACGATGCCACTATTCCTCTACCAGTATTGCGGAGTAGTGATGCCAACCTACTGGTAGCTAACGCTTGCCGTTTATGGCGCACCAGCGATGGCAACACTCTCGCTGCAATAAAAGAAGTCATCGGTGATACTCCTTTATATCTCTATTTGAATAATGCCGACCGTGAAGTTGTGGAATCTTTCACAGGTGAACTGCCTCCACAGACTCCAGTACACTCCTTCTTCAGCCGTTTGGCTCAATTAGGTCTGACTTCTAAAAAGGCTGCTGTAAGATAAATACTGAAATTTCAGAACTTAAATATGGCTAATTTCGGGCAGAATAACAATAATAATAGTACCGCTTCACTCAAAGGATTAGTTTACTCTTTCCTTGTAATAGGGTTAGCGGCCATGATTTATGGGCTTCTAGTTCAGAACTGGCTGTTTTTTGGAGTTGCAGTACTATTCCCTACAGGTGCTATTATTATATATCTCGCACTCCAAAGACCGATATGGAGCTATACTCTGTATGCCATAGTGACATGTTACTTTTCAGCAATCTATAGATATGCCCACATAGAAAACCTTAGTGTTATTCTGGATATAATCCTAGGTATTTCATTTCTTTCATTAGCACTTAATATCATCAATAAAAAAGATAGCTACCCTTGGAGCAATGCCATAAACACACTAACTATTACTTACGCCATTTGGTTAGCATATTGTTTTTTAATACTATTCAGCCCTGACGTAGTGTTTCATGATCTGATAGCTAATCGTAGCGTTTATCTTTCACTGCCATTGACTTATCTTCTTACAGCAGTTTTTATGTGTACTCCTAAACGATTAAAAATAACTCTATTTTTATTGGGAATATTTATAGCAACAGCTGCATTAAAAGCCTACTGGCAAAAAAGAAGAGGATTCGATGATGTTGAGTCTGCTTGGTTATTCTCAGGTGCATGGCACACGCACATATTAAGAAGTGGCATTCGTTATTTTTCGTTCTATACAGATGCTGGTAACTTCGGTGCAAGTATGGCCATGTTCACTACAACCTTTAGCATTTTATGCCTTGTCGTAAAAAAGAAAATATCACGTATTTTTTGTATAGCAGCAGCAGTATTGGCTGCCGTAGGCATGATGATGTCTGGTACTCGCGGCGCCATTATTATTCCATTTGGAGGAATAATGCTCTATATATTATTAAGCAAAAGTTTGAAGGCAATTGCTTCGTGGAGCCTTATAGGCATTCTTACATTCTGTTTCTTCTATTATACGGATTTAGGAGAGGGAAATGTATTTGTCCGTCGAATGCGTACAGCTTTCCGTCCCGATAAAGATGCTTCTTTCAATGTTCGTATAGAAAACCAAAAGCGTTTTGCTTATTATCTGCAAGATAAACCTTTTGGAGTAGGTATAGGTGGAAAAATTGTAGATACCAAAGGGATAATGAGATTGGATGAAGAGTTCATTCCTACTGACTCCTACTATGTAGGCATATGGGTAGAGGGCGGTATTGTCGGTCTTTGCCTCTACATAGTACTGCAAGCCATTCTACTTTTGCGATGTTGCTACCTACTGATGTTTAAAATAAGAAATGAACAGCTACGCAGAATACTTGTCGCGCTGTTGTGTGGTGTTTTTGGAATCTGGCTCAATGGTTACGTAGGACGCGGGTTAGGATTTCAGCCCAGCAGTTTAATCATTGCCATTTTCCTCTCATTTATACTTAATGGAGTATATATGGACAGGAGATTAGAGAAGGATGAAATCATTGCATAATAAAGAAATCATAAAACAGCTAATAAATACAAATTAATATGAACGATTTTTTTTCCATATTCAATCCCGACTGGTGGATGGACGAAAGCAACAATGCTTTGCAAATGGCAGATGCAATTCTATTCTTGTTACTGACTATCCCTGTAGTGTATTTGTTTATCTATGCTCTTGCGTCATTAGGTAAATACAAGAATCCTTATCCCCCTGCAGCCAAACAGCATAAGTTTTTAGTATTGTTTGCCGTACTTCGCAACGGGAAAGAAGTCATTGAGTCTATTAATTATTTTCTTGATACACAACTTTATCCGCGAGATAAATATGACATAGCGGTAGCTGCTACGCAACTTTCAGAAGAAGATCTGGTTACGTTGTTGCAAATGCCTGTCAACATTGTAGTTCCTGATAAAGAAAAATGTAGTAAAATCTATGCTATTCAGCAAGTCATGGAGCGTTATTCGCCTCGTGAATATGATGCTATCGTTATTTTTAACTCAGATAACAAAGTAGTACCTAATGCTTTAGAATTGCTCAACAACGCATATTACTCAGGTTGTGATGCAATACAAGCACACCGTATGACAGAGAATCTGACAAGCAATGTGGCTATTTTGAGTGCTACTACAGAGGAAATCAACAACCGTTTATTCCGCAAAGCACATACCATGCTGGGCTTCTCATCCGCTCTTATCGGTTCAGGTATGATGTTTGATTTTGAAATGTTTCATCGTATTACCCCCCGTCTTGAAGGTACAGATTTGACAAAGGCTATGGAAGTGGAACTTTTGAAGGAAAACATTTATACGGAATATATGGAAGAAATAATCTGTTATTGTAAGAAACAAGAAGACACCATGGGGTATAGCAATACTCGAAGACGCTGGCTGAGTGCTCAGTTTAGAAGTACATGGTTGGCAATTATTCAACTTCCCATAGCATTCCTGCAAGGAAAATGGGACTTATGTGAAAAACTATTCCAATGGCTGCTTCCTTCTCGTTTCTTGTTGATCGCTTACATCGTATTATGTACAGTTATCATGACCCTGCTTGACTGGACTTTATCGTTAAAATGGTATATATTATTAGGAGTGCTTATCATAACCCTTCTTATGGCTTTGCCCGAAGGAGAAATCAACAAGAAATTCCGTAAGGCTTTCTGGGCACTTCCGGCTATGATATTAACAACAATATTCAGCTTTAGATCCAGAAAGAAAAAAGACAATAAAAACGAAAAATAGAGAATCAAGAAAAGGAATAGCATGAAAATTGGCATCGAAGCGCAACGTATTTTTCGTCCGGACAAGCATGGAATGGATTTTGTCATTCTCGAGGTGTTACGCCATCTGCAACGCATAGACGACGAGAACGAATACATTGTGTTCGTCGCCCCCGGTTCCGACCACTGCATAAGTAATACGGAACGAATGCAAATCATGGAACTGAGCTGCCCCACTTATCCTCTATGGGAACAATGGGCTTTGCCCAGAGCTGTAAAAAGAGCAGGAGTTGAAATCCTGCACTGTACATCGAATACAGCCCCGTTGCATTGCCCTGTACCCTTAATGCTAACTCTGCATGATATCATCTACCTGAATTCGGGTAAAAGTAAAGGGATGTCCTGCTACCAACAATTAGGCTGGTACTATCGGCGTTGGAATGTACCCCGCATACTCAATACATGTAAACGTATTATCACAGTGTCCGATACCGAGCATGCCAATATTCTGCACCGGTTTCCACAGATAGAAAAACGGCTAAATGTGGTTCACAATGGATATAGCGACTGCTACCATCCATTGCCAGATACAGAAGTACGTGCCGTCACACACAAATATCTCCCTGATAACAGTTACTTACTGTTCCTGGGAAATACAGACCCACGCAAAAATACCGAAGGAGTGTTACGGGCATATCACGACTACCATAACCGTTCCCAACACCCATTAAAACTCGTAGTTACGGGTCTGAGACAAGAATATGTGGAAAACATGCTGGCAGACATGAATCTGAAAGAGTGTGCCCCGAACATTGTCTACACCGGATACGTGCCCGGCGAAGACTTACCGGCACTCTACAATGGTGCATTTGCTTTCCTTTATCCTTCTCTGCTCGAAGGTTTTGGTATCCCCGTATTGGAAAGTATGGCATGTGGCACCCCGGTCATCACCAGCAACTGTTCTTCGCTGCCCGAAGTGGCCGGCAAAGACGGACTGCTTATAAACCCCTTTTCCGCACAGGAAATAACAGGAGCCATACTACTGCTGGAGGCAGATACGAAACTTTATCAAAAGCAGGTAGAGTACGGCTTGAACAGAGTAAAGCAGTTTTCATGGAAACATACCGCCCAATCTTACCTGAAATTATATAAAGAAATGCTATATTCGCAATAATAAATTGTTAATGATATGGATTTTATCATCACCAGTCTGCAATCGTGGGATATAGAGATAGGCAGCACCATCAAAAATACGGCGATGGAAATCTCAAAAAAGAACCGGGTGTTATATATCAACACCCCATCCTCGTTTACGCACTGGCTGCGCACCCCCAAAAAGAAAACGGAAGTCCGGGTAAATGATAATCTCCATATTGTTTATTGCAATCTGCCGGCTCTACCGGTCAACAGTATGCCCTTCAAATGGCTATTCAACATTGCCAACTATTGCAACAATTACATCTTAGCCCGTACTATAAAAAAGGCAATACGAAACCATCAGGTCAAAGAATATGTTCATCTCATTGATACGGACATATATCGCAGTCGTTACCTCAAACAACTGTTGCACCCGGCGCTATCCATCTACTACCGACGCGACTATATCATCGGAGTAGACTACTGGCGCAGATACGGCCCTGCATGTGAACAAGCCCTTGTCAGGCAAGCTGATATCGTCATAACCAATTCCAGCTATTTCACAGAAGAGCTGAAACCACTTAATCCCAACATCTACACCACGAATACAGGGGTCAATCTTTCACTGTATGACGGCAATATATTACATGATATACCTGCCGACCTGAAAGACATTCCCTCTCCACGGATAGGATATACCGGAGCTATCATTGAACGCCGGCTCGATGCCGATCTATTATATGCCGTTGCACAGAAGCTTCCGCAATATAATTTTGTCTTTGTAGGTCCGGAAGATGACTTCTTTGCACAACATCCGTTGCATACGCTAAAGAACACATACTTCACCGGACACAGAGAAGTGGCAGAACTTCCTGCCTATATACAACATTTCGATGTCTGTCTCAATCCGCAAAAAGTAAACCCGATTACCGAAGGTAATTATCCGTTGAAAATTGATGAGTATCTGGCTATAGGAAAACCGGTGGTAGCCACAAGCACCCATACAATGAGAGAAGTATTTGCAGAATATACCCACTTGGCTACAGATGTAGATAGCTATCTATATGCCATACAAAAGGCACTTGGTGAAACAGAAGATGCAGAATTGAAAAATGCACGCATTGCTTTTGCACAGACCCACAGTTGGGCCCATAGTGTAGAGAAGATATATAAGGCCATAGACATTTATAAAACAACTTCCAAGAAATAAATACGATGGATCTGACGAAAATAAAGAATAAGATAAAGCACTCCCCTACCTGGAAGCGTCGCATACACCACCTGATGTTTTGCAATGCCCGTCCACGCTTGTGGGTCAAGTGGTTTCTCAATCCTTTAGTATTTCATCATGGCCGGAAGGCTGTCATTCGTCGCCAGACCGTAATGAATGTCTCCCCTATCAATCAATTCCGGTTAGGTACACATAGCACTATTGAAGAATACACCATAGTAGATAATGGCGTGGGAGATGTCCTCATAGGCGATTATACACGCATTGGACTACGCTCTACCATTATCGGCCCCGTGCAAATAGGAAATCATGTGATACTGGCACAGAATATCACGATATCCGGATTAAACCACCACTACGAAAACCCGCAGATCCCCATACACCAGCAGGGAGTGACTACTGCCGCAATACGAATAGAGGATAATTCGTGGATAGGAGCCAATTCGGTAATAACAGCAGGAGTACAGATAGGAAAACATGTTGTGGTGGGTGCCGGCAGCGTAGTCACCAAGAATATTCCTGACTACAGCATAGCGGTAGGAAATCCTGCCAAAGTGATAAAAAAGTATGATTCCAGTTTGAAGAAATGGATTTCCACAAAATAACACTACCTTTGCGCCTTTTTATATCGTTTTGTCATGAATAAAAATGTACTTTAACCCTCTGCATCGACGGCGGAGAAGATCTTCACATTGAATGCGAAGCAAAACACAAGAAGAATCCGTTACTGGACCAATTGGAAATTATCTCAGAAGTTATTTCTTATCTGTTGGCAGATAAAGACAAGAAACACCTCTCCGACAGTGAAAAACGAATGTTAGGACACGTTCGCAGAAGCACAAGAGAAATTGGTGAACACAAGACGAGTAATAACCAGTAAAGTTGTGTAACACAAAAGATTATGATACACAACCACATAAACCTACCAACAAGAAGAGCTCCCCCATTTATTTTATTTGAAAAAAATGCGCAAAAACATCTTTGTAGGGATTATGCCCCATAATGAATTTTAAAAAGCGCCGACAACTACCACAGAGCCTGTTGGTACTTCATTAACCCTACATTTGTACGTTTTTATACATCAATAATAATATGTAATTTCGCACCATATTTAAGAATGATACAACTGCCGAACAGCCTTCCCCCCACACTATGAAGCCCTTCTATCCTTCCTGAATAAAAACTAAAAATTAACCAACTCATTAAACATGAAAAAATTTGCATGGTTTAAACACCCAAACGACCTGTCGAACGACAAAAGGTTATCCGCACTCATCGACCATGAAGGAGGAAGAGGATACGGAACGTATTTGTATATCATCGAAACCCTTTATATCCAACCGGATGGAAAACTCTCTTTCCAGCAACTGAACACCATGAACAGAAAAGGATTCGGAAAAGCATACATGGAAAGAATCATCCGGAACTACAAGCTTTTCGTTATAAATGGAAAGGAATTCGAGTCGGCCATCAACTACAATTCACCTGCCAAAAACAGCTCGGAAACTGCACCGGAATTGCCAAACAACTCGCAAGAAACTGATAAAGAACTATCAAACAACTTGCAAGAAACTGATAAAGAACTACCAAACAACTTGGAAACTCTTGAAGAAATTGAAGAGGTAGGGAACAATGATAACAATCAGAATATCAGCAATGAAGACAGAAAACCGACCCTCGCGCACGTAAGAGAAGATGAGAGTAGAGAAGATGAGAGCAGAGAAGATGAGAGCAGAGAAGATGAGAATAGAAAAAACGACTTCGTCGTTGAAAAGAACGGCGACGACGGAGAAGTACATGCTGCGCAAAATGCCATGCCGCCTTTTCGTCCCTGGCGGGAACTGATAGACAGCCTGACAGAAAACAGCGAATGGAAAGACAGAGTCTGCATGACAAGCAACTTCAGCTCCCTGCTGAGCAGGCGATTCAAAGAGGCCCTGGAAATATTCAAGGACCACGTGCTGCTGCACGGGAAGGAGAAGAACATAGACAGCCGGGAGGAAGCCCGCAACTACTTCAACAACTATACCAAAGAGCCACGCACCTCGCAAGCCCTGTATGCAACTCTGCTTGCCATCGACGCCCGGCAGCAGTCCGCCGCCCCACCCGACCTCCACCGCTACGAACAGCTCGTCAACGGCCGACGCACCTATCTGGGTTGCCCCATTCCCGATGATGCCCCGCCCCGACCGGATGCGACTGCTTTCTGGAACGAGGCAACGCATTCGTGGAGCTCGCAAAACGCCACACCTAAGCACCCCGAACCCCACACCTGAGCAGGGTAAATGCCACACTTCAACACCCGCGATGCCACACTTCACGGCCGTCCAAGTGTGGCATCGGCACCCGCGAAATGTGGCATTGCGGATGTTAAGCTGTGGCATTAGAAAACATTCACCAAAAAAATAAACTTAAAAACAAATCAACTAAAATGAGAAATTTTCACCAGTACGGAATCGACACCAAAGGCCGCAACAGCGGCAAAATCAAAACCATCTGCCCCCAGTGCAACGACACCCGCGGACACAAAGGAGACAAATCGCTCTCCGTCAACCTGAGCGAAGGAACATGCTACTGCCATCACTGCGGCTACAAACTCTACGTGCCCGACGATGCCGAAGAACGCCAACGCCAGCAACGCCAGGAACAACGCCGGAAAGCCAGCCAACTGCCCTCGCACTTCCGCCGCCCCACATTCGACCCCGCAAAAGCAAAGTTGAGTGAAAAGCTGGAAAAATACTGGACGCAAAAACGCTGCCTCGCCCAGCACCTGCTCGCCGAACTGCGCATCACTGAAGAATGCATCAAACTACCGGGTAGCAATGAAATAGAGAATTGCCTCTGCTTCAATTACTTCGAGAACGGTGTACTCATCAACACCAAATACCGCAGTGCACTGAAACACTTCAAAATGGTGACCGGCGCCGAACTCATTCCCTACAATATCGACGCCATTGCCGACACTCCGGAGTGCATCATCACCGAAGGTGAATTTGATGCCTGCGCCTTCATGAGTGCCGGGCGGAAAGACGTCATCTCCGTGCCCGCCGGTGCACAGAGCAACCTCACATGGATGGACAGGTTCGTAGAGACGCACTTCGAACCAAAGAAAGTGATTTACATCGCTGCCGACGAGGACGGAGCTGGACAATCGCTACGCCATGAACTCGTCCGCCGCCTGGGAGCAGAACGCTGCCGCCTGGTACACTTCGGCCCCGGATGCAAGGACGCCAATGAACATTTAGTTCTTTATGGCGCTCAAAGTCTTCTCATCACTCTGGCACAAGCCGAAGAGATCCCGCTGGAAGGCGTATTCACCGCCGAGGATTACCGGGAAGACCTGCGTGCGCTCTTTGAGAACGGCCTGTGCCGCGGTGCCGATACGGGTTGGGAAAACTTTGATGCGAACTGCACGTTCGAGACCGGGCGAGACGTTGTAGTAACGGGAATGCCGGGACACGGGAAATCCGAATTCGTCGACGAACTTGTCCTGCGTCTCTGCCTGCGCCACGAGTGGAAGATAGCCTACTTCAGCCCCGAAAACTTGCCGGTCAATTACCATCACGCCAAGCTGATTGAAAAGTTGACCGGACTGCAATTCGGCCCCGGCACGGGCATGACGGAAGAACTGTACAACCACGCCGTAAACTGGCTGACAACCAACGTGACGCATATCTTGCCGGGCACCGAGGCCTACACCATCGACCACATCCTGGAGAAAGCCCGCCAACTGGTGTACCGCCGCGGAGTGCGCATCCTCGTCATCGACCCGCTGAACCGCCTGGACCAGCAATTGGAACCGGGACAGACGGAACTGATGTACATCACCGCGCTGCTGGGCAAGCTGGGACGCTTCGCCGCGCAACATAAATGTCTGGTCATTCTCGTGGCGCACCCGCGCAAGATGAACCGCAACACCGCCACCGGAGAACTGCGCCGGGTGGAGATGAACGACATCAACGGTTCGGCCAACTTCGGAAATATGTCCGACTACTGTCTCTGTGTGAACCGCGACGATGCCAAGCAACTCGTCACCGTCTACATCGACAAAGTCCGTTTCAAGCACTTGGGTAGCGGTTATACCCATGCCAAGTTCGTCTACAACCGCATCAACGGACGCTACTGGCCTTGCGAGGAAGACATTGTGCACGGACCGGACGGCGACAAACCGGGACCGGTAAACACCAAATTCGACAACGAAAATTGGTTAAAAAACAATCCCGATCAAGGTTGTTTATTCGATTAAAAATCAGTATATTTGTACATATTTTATAGCAGTAAATAACCTAAACTTTAACACATGAAAGAAGAAGATGATTCACGCCTTGACGCCCACTTCCCGATACGCACTTACGGGAAAGGCGAACTGGCGATGTGCTACATTCGCGGGGTGTGCCAGCATACCGCTGTCAAGCAATTCAACGAATGGATACGCACAGCTCCGGGACTGGAACAACGTTTGCTGGCCACGGGTATGAAGCGCGGTAGCAGGCATTATACGCCTGCACAAGTACAACTCATCGTCAATGTTTTCGGGGAACCTTAGGGTTCCCCGCTTTTTTTCCGCACTCTATGGTCCTTTATCGTCCCTTATTCTCCCGTAACGCCCTGTAGCGTCCCTTAACGTCCCTCCTCCCTTGCCTCATGCTGTATCTTTGTTGCATCAACGTTGAAAAATTAATTATTAACGATTAAAACATTACTCAACATGTCAAACGCTTTAGTAGTGCGCACACAGCGCCACAAAAAAATCGGAGATGCAGATTCTCCAATGGTGTTTACCTTGAAGCGCAAATCGAAAGATGCAAAAATCTTCGACCTCGAACGCATCGCACAGGACATTGAAGCCCTGGGCGGCATGTCGGCCGAGGACGTAGTACACGTCGGTAAAGCCATCGTGCGCCAGATGCGCCAGGTGATGACCGACGGTAACAGTGTCCGCCTGGATGGTTTCGGGATTTTCCACACCACCTTTAAATGTCGCGCCACCGAAGCGGCGAAGGACTGCACGGTGAAGAATATTGAACGTGTCAACATCCGTTTCAAGGTGGCCAACACCTTGCGTCTGGTGAACGACAGCAATGCCAGCACCAGAGGAGGTGCGAATAACATCACCTTCGAATTAGTGTCCGAAGACGGCAGCTCGTCCGGCGGAAATTCCGGTGGCGGAAATTCCGGAGGTGATGGCGGCGACGGCGGCATTGAAGATGATCCGCTGGGATAGGGTCCAAAGCCTCCGGCTTTGGAAATTAAAAATTAAAGAATTAAAAATTAAAGGCTGCGCAGCTTGCTTATCATTTATCACTAATCGCTAATCACTAAAAAAACTCTCTTATGAAAAAAACGACTTGGGACAAGATTTTGAAAGTAATTATCGCAGTGGCTTCGGCCGTAATAGGCGCTTTTAGTGCGAATGCGATGAATTTGTAATACGTATGAGAAGGATTGATTTAATCGTCATCCATTGTAGTGCCACCCGTGAGGACCATCCCTTTACCGAGCACGACTTGGACACCGCCCACCGCCTCCGTGGCTTTGATGGCATTGGCTATCATTTCTACGTTCGCCGTAACGGTGACATCAAGTCCACACGCGCGGTCGAGAGGGTCGGTGCCCACGTGCGTGGGTACAATGCTCACTCGATTGGCATCTGCTACGAGGGTGGACTGGACAGTCACGGACTGGCAAAGGATACCCGGACGGAATGGCAACGACACTCGTTGCGGGTACTGGTACGGGCATTGAAGATGGATTACCCGGAGGCACGGGTGGTGGGACATCGGGATTTGAGTCCGGATGTAAATGGAAACGGGGAGGTGGAGCCGATGGAGTGGACGAAGGAGTGTCCGTGCTTCGAAGTAAAAGAAAAGACAATATAAGTTTGCTTTTTATTCGAAATATGCATTCCTTTGCTGCATTATTAATAAACAAATTAAATAATTATGAAGAAAGTCATATTTTTGCTTATAGCTATTTTCTCATTGCATGGAGTATGCTATTCACAAACAAAGAATGCAGCAAAACCTATTGCTACTGTTGCCACTAAACCGGAATCTGAAATTGTAAAAGAGAATGCAGAAAAATGGTTTAAAGAAGTGTATGTTGACAAATACTTTAAAGATCCATATTCATATCGGTTAATGGGATTAAAGGCTATCCCTATTTCAACAAAAGAATACTTATTAAAAGAAATTGCTATTATGCAAAATGACATTGACACATGTACGGTTTCTGAAGGAGAAAGAAATAAGAAAACTCATGATGAATGTATGGATGAATATGAAAATTCTAAATTAAAGATCCAGAAAGAGCAAGATTTTATCGATAAAGGAATTGATGTAGAATACCACACTAAGAAACAAGCTATATATAAGAAATTTGGTGTACAATATCTTGAATTAGCAAAACGTATCGCCATATATCTTTTAGCTGTTGAAGAAAAAGAAAAAACAGAAGCATTGATTAACAATCTAACTGAAGAACAAGCAAATCAACTTGCTTATTATGATATAAGATTGGATTGCTACTCAAAAAACTCTTTAGGTAATGAGGTTTTAGGTCGATTTTCCTTCCCTTTCACTGTGAAAGGAACATTAGGAAATAACAACGGAATTGATAAAGTCATTCAATTAAATAAATAACACCCAACATTGTTTAATCAAGCCGGAGTACCAATCTCCGGCTATTCTTATATCTAATATCCTCAACATATTCAAAATTTTCATAACATAGCGCACCTTTGTTGATGGGACTCTCTTATTGTTTAGGCGCAAATTGAAAAAATGTGAGAGAATTCCTAGAAAAGTAATGCAATACTTGATTTATTATAAATAAATGCTTTAATCCGTTGAATTATTGATAATTAAAACATGAAAATAATGAAAAAAGTAGTATTGAGGTTGCTTTTATACTTTTCTTGCCATTTTATTATAGTAGCTGGTAATATAGGCGATATACAAGAAATAGTAGAAACAATTATCTAATTATAAAACATATCCCACGCCATTTAATATTTCAACCAAATCAACAATCCTACTGCTCCAAGGTGCTTTCTGTAATGCCACCGCATAGTTTCTATCTACCAACTCTTGATAATCTGTAATATTACTCAATATAATTTCCATTTGCTTCTCCGGATTTTGCCAATCTACATTAATCACAGGATCATAACCGATTAACTCTATTAATTCCCCGGGAGCCCGGCCTAAAATAAGGCATCTGCTTAACATCGCTTCCCAATATCTCTGGGTTAATGTATCCAGTTCTCCAGCCTTCTCCGGATGAGTATCAACCTGCGGAAATGAAACTATAATTTTTATATTCGGTAAATTCTTTAAGAGATCATCTGCAGTTGGAAATGCCAGACTCTGAAGTCCTCCGGCAACATTATATATATTTCTACAATATTGTTTGACAATCCCCTTTTGATGAAGTACTTCCAGTATGGTATGATACTCCTTTTGCTGTCTTCCAAGTTCATACACTTCTATTTCTCTGTCCCGAAGCTCCTGTCCCTTCTGGTATCCGGCAGGGTCAATACCTTCAGGAATCCAATAAGCCTGTATACCTAATTCCCGTGTAATCTTTTCAGCTACAGCTTGTACAGTAACAAATACAGTTTTACATTTAAAAAGTTTTAAATCCCGAAATAAAGAATCCCAACTATTCGGCCATACATCCCACAGCATAGGAATAATTTCATAATTATAAAAGAAAGGAAAAGCATTCTTAAACAAAGCTTCCCCTCTGGAAGTAACAATAATAGCCTTTTTCTTCTCTTTATTTCTGAAATATGGATAAAGAAGCAAGGCAAGTTTTCTAAAAGTCCCACCATTCTCAGCCATTGCAATAGTATCTTTCTTTTCTCCTACCGACTTCTCTCTCTTATTACTCCCCTTCTTCGCACGCAATTGTGAAAGCGTTTGAGCCATAGAATTAAGTTTGAAAAGAAGGTCAAACAACACAGCCCCTCTTGAAATAATCCCTTGCTTTGTTGCTGCTTCAACAAACTGCTGCATATAAAACTGGAATTGACTTTTTTTCCTCTTTCGACTCTTGATATATACTTTCATAAATATTTACTATATATACTATTATTGGACTTATACTATAAACTCTTACAAAATCCCGAACATGTTCCTTGAAAGGTGGCTCTCAATAAATCCATGCGTTTATTTTTTGCAAAAACCATTCCTTTTTTAGGCATTACCAGAAATAGAAGATAACAGCAAGACAGCAATCTCCGCCAACCTTTACCATTACGACGTGCATAGATGACACGCGAACGAGACAGATAATATTCCCTAAACGGAGTTGCAGGAGGAATACTCATACTTTCTTTATGGAAAACGATAGACATTGGTTCATAATAAAGTATATATCCTGCCTCACGCATACGTCGGCTCCAATCGAACTCTTCATAAAAGAGGAAGTAGACCTCTGTCATTTTTCCGACACTATTTATCACATCTCTTCGCACCATCATAGCTCCCCCATGCAGCACCTCTGTCTCTTTGGGATGTAGAAAATCCTCCTTACGCGAAATGTCAAAAGACTCCGTAGTATGCTTCAATGTTATGGATGTCATATCCCGATATCCATAATACTGCAACCGGTCAGGCTTCTGCAAATAATAAATGCCGGGGGATACCCCTCCTATTCTTTTATCAGACAGCCGCTCTACCATGGGACGCAACATAGCTTGCTTCAATACCATATCATTATTCAAGAATAATATATAGTTTCCCTGTGCATAATCATACCCCAAATTATTGCCCCCGGCAAAGCCTAAATTTCTACCACTACAAACAACCAGTATTTCCGGATACATCGAACGTATACGCTCCACATCATCACCCTGAGAAGCATTATCCACCACTATCACTTCATAAGGATATGTTTCAAATTGTTTCAGGGAGGCAATCAACTCGCAAGTATCTTGCCAGCCATTATAATTAATTGTAATGATAGATACCATACTTTTAAGCTTTAAAATGTATCCACTTTCTAATTCTTTCTTTCACACGCAAAGTCCCGCTAAAATTGATCATACCGCGCTTAAACGACATAGGCAGAGCAAAAAAAGCATAAAACAATACATACTTTACAGTAAGTTTTCCACTGTTATAACCGACTGGAGATACATAATCCGCCACCAATAATGCTTTCTGCAATTCTTTTTTTACAGCAAATGATAATTGTGGGGAAACACTAATCCGATAAGCATGATATATGCTCATTTTCATAATATCCACCAACAGGTTTCTATAAAATTTCTCTCCTGAAAGCAAACCTATATACCCGCTCTTCAACTGCTGTATCTCTACATATTGCCGAGCTATTTTTTCAGAATATCCTTTAAGGGCAGCAACACCGGAAACTGATTGCGGATTATAGGTGTAACGCAAAGTGCAATCTGGTAATAGTCGACATGAACATGCATTTATAATGACTTGATAAGTAAACCACGGATCTTCATTAAAATGCCCCACTTGACAACGAATATTATATTTCTTCAAAAAATCAAGCCGATAAAGTTTATTCCAAGTTGCAACGAACAGTTGCTTGCCATAACCATACCGATATTGTGCTACGGGATGCCTCTCTCCCTCTATTAATGTATCTACATATTGACATCCCGGATATTCGTTGCCTTCCAAATCGCAACGCACAAAAGATGCCGCTACAAAATCAACAGGATGCTCCAACATTCGACTATATAATATTTCAATGCAATCAGGAGTAATCACGTCATCACAATCCATCGTAAATAGATACTTACCCGTAGCATGATCTAAGATAGCATTACGGGCAGCTGCAATACCTTGGTTGTACTTTTGGTCTATAATACGCACAGCCCCGGAGCGTGGATGATTTTCCACCACCCTACGAACAATGTCCATACTATCACCCTTATCATCAATAAAAAGATACTCAATATCAGGATAGGTCTGATTCAAAACTGATAAGATAGTACGTTCAATAAGATCTGCTGCATTATATAGGGGAATACCCAAAGTTATCTTATCTTTCATCTTTCTTTATCACATTATAATCTCTGTCATCATATTTACTTTGCGTAGTAAACAGCAGTTTCATATTCCTAATTCCTTTTTTAAAGCGCGACCAAGCATTACGTGCTAAATTTCCTCCTCCATCTAATGTACCATTACAGGTGATAGCCCTTGCTTTCCTGCTTTTTAAGAATTTCAACTTTCCATACTGTTTAAGTCCTAAAGCCATCATGCCGTCCTCTCCACGAAGTATACTCGTATTATATCCTATTTTTCTTCCAATATCTGTACGAAAAGCCAATACCATGCCACGGACACAAAGTTCCGGACGATTAATATTCTGCAATGACAGATAGAAGTCACGTAATAATTCGTAAAAAAACAATCCAGATTTAGAATGGTGAGCATCAGGCAAAAAACTCCATAAACCGTAGGTACAAACAATGCTTCCTTTATCTAGATGCTTCACATGAGTAGCCACATAGTAAGGCGGGTATAATGTATCTGAATCAATGCATATATGATATTTACCACGAGCATGATTCAAGCCACATTGCCTGGCAAAGCCTGGCCCTTTTTTCTCTTCACTATACCACAAAACTCCTACCTCATTCAACAACTGCTCTGTGGCATCCGTCGAATTATTACTTACTACAATTATCTCAACAGGAAAATCACAAATATTATCAACCAATGACCACAGGCAGCCTAAAATATGTTTTTCCTCATTATGAGCAATTGCAACAACTGAGCAAACAGGCGTAGTGTCATCCTGTCGAAAACGCAGCATTTTATCTGCAATTTCTTTCTTAATCTCATTTGATACGTCCTGATAAGGACGCTCAAAAGCTGCTAAATATTTACTATACCATGCCATAACACTTACTTGCTTTCAGATTTATATAATGATTCAAACAACGCTATCCACTGAGCACCAATCTCTTCTATTCTATATTTTTCAGCCTTCACCCGAGCCATTTTTCCCATTTTCTTACGAAGTTCATTATCCTCTATCAGCCAATCAATCTTCGTCGCCAATCCATCTATATCCCCTTCACTTACTAAAAAACCGTCTCCACCTTCAGAAATAATATCACGTGGTCCACAATGGCAAGCAAATGAGACAACGGGTAACCCACACGACATAGCTTCGACAATAACCAAACCAAAACCTTCGAATCTCGAGCTCAATACAAAAATAGAACTTTCCTGGAACTTAGATGCAATATCAGGGACCGAATGCTCTAAAAAACATTTTCCTTGTAAGTTTAACTCTACAATCTGCTTCTGTAATTGTTCGCGAAGCCAGCCATCACCATATATTTTCAATATCCAATCCGAATGCTTATCTGCAATTTTTTGCCATGCAGATATAAGCCTGTCAAAGCCCTTTTGGTCAACATAGCGTCCAGCTGCAATAACTTGTTTGTAAGTACAATCCGAAACCGTATCCGGGAAAAAAGAAGTCGGATTCGGAATGACTATCACATTACTCAATTCCGGCCAAAAAGCTGCATCTTCATGAGTCAGCACCACAAACTTTGCTAATTTTTTCAACTCACATATTAGCTTGTTCATCCACCACTTCTGTATATAAGAATAGATAGATGCAGGCATCCAAGAGACAGTAAAATGGCGATAGTGCAATCTATCGAAGTGAATTTCACCCATTTTAAGGCTACCATCAGTCATCTGATTGATAATATTAATATCACGACGCAATAAAGAAACTGTTATATCCGGCTTTATCTCACACAAACAAACATTCATCTTTTTCTTCAGAGTCTTCATTTTCCTCTGATAGAGCCACATTCGACGTAAAAAAGAATGACGATACGGTTCTTCAAAATCAATATCCAGTTGATGTACTTGTATTGACTTCTCCAAAGGGAAATAAGGTGGTTTATCGCCCCCATCTGTAATGACAATATGTATTTCATATCCCTGAAGTGCCAAGTAGTTAGCCTTCATTGTTAAAACTCTCTCCATCCCACTAGGGTTATAAAGAGCCGGTATACAATATACAATTCTCATAACATTTCTTTTTTATACAGATATATGATAAAAATGTTCTCCTTTTTTAAAAAAAGAAGTTATCATCTTTAACTCCTTAAATTTAAACAGATAGGCTAATGTACTATAAACTATCAAACCAGAAATTCCCCCGATAATCAATTTACCTGCAGAAGAATCAATATAATAAGTAGCCAACCATACTATCCCTCCCATACTAAAAGCTAAGAAAAGAGAGGGAATAAATATCTTTAATTGTCCTCTATACCCTATGGAAGTTAACTTGCGAGAATAAGCTATAACAACAATCAGATCTGTTATTGAATAAATCAACATACCCAGACATACACCTTTAATACCGAAAGGTAAAGTAGACAATAAAATAAACACCGCCAGAATTTTTTTTATAATTTCCGAATGTAAATGATAATCACTTCTGCCTTTCGCATCTAAAACTGATACATTGGCTTGCATCATTGGTAGCCACATCATAGACATGCAAATGATTTGCAATAGGGGAACAATCGGTAACCATTTCTCCGTTAGCAGAACTGCAATAACTGGTTCTGCCAATACAGCCAATCCTATCATTAACGGAAACAATACAAATCCTGCTATTCGGAGGTAACTAATGAATATCTGATTGAACCTCTCATTATCATCTTGATAACGGCATTGTATAGGATAAGTGACTTTCTGGATAATGTTTGCAAAGTTTTGTGCCGGAAATAATCCTAAAGTATAAGCTCTATTAAAATATCCCAATGTAGAAGCATTAAAGCACTTACCTACTACCAAAGAGTACATATTAGTATACAATGTATGGAGTAAACTTGAAAATAAAATTTTAGACCCAAAAGAAAAAAGTGTCCGGAAAGAAGTCCACGAGAAACAACACTTTGGTATCCATCGTGCAAATAGCCACAGACCTCCCGCCCATGCTAAGCCACCAAATAGAGCTTGACAAACCAGAGCCCAAACTCCATATCCTTGATATGCCATCCAAATACCGATACTTCCTCCGACTGATACAGAGAGTAAAGAAGCAAAAGCTAACTTCCTAAAATCTAAGGCAATCGTGAGGCGGGTCATCTGGATTGAAGCTAAAGAATTGAGAACTATAAGAATGCCATATATGCGTGCAACCATTGTGAGCTTAGGTTGGCTATAAAACTGAGCGATCCACGGGGCAGAAATAAAAAATAAGACATAAATAAAAATAGAAATTACAATATTAAAATAAAATGTCGTACTGTAATCTATTTCAGTTCTATTTTTTTTCTGTATAAGAGCATTACCAAAGCCACTATCCACCAAAGTCTGAGCAATAGCCATAAAAATACCAAGCATCGCTACCAATCCGTAATCATCCGGAGAAAGAATACGTGCTATTACAATTGTCAACACAAATTGCATCCCTTGCGTGGAAAAACGTTCTATTGCATTCCACATTACACCTTTGGCAGCTTGGTTTTTTATTGACATGCTATTATTTTCATTCTTAACAACCTTATTCTAACAAAGATAAAACAAATATTCTAATGATTGGATATAACACTTATCCCTTTTCAATATTGAACTGTCTTTTTTTCTACAAATTCCTCCCACCACGTAACGAGAGTCAGTAAATTGAAATATTGCAATGCTTTATTCTGACGATACCAAAACCAGGTATCTATGCGTTTAGCTTCATGATCATAGCTCGTTAAAAAACTCTCGACAGCATCTTTGCAAAGATAACTGTCAAAAATAGTAGAAGAGAGAATGAACTCCTTAAAATGCGCACGCTGTACCGAATCACGAAAAAACAGCGGCATCGGAGCAAAACCTCCTTGTTTCTTCTTCGAAGTAATTACTTCGGGAAGCAGAGGTTTGTAATGATACTTCAGTAGATATTTAGAAACAGAACGTCCACGAGCAATATCCAATACACTATCTCCTTTACATTTTAGACCAACAGGCAACTCTTGCAAGAAATTATAAAGTTCCAAGTCCATAAAGGGAAATGTCAAATTATTGCCAAACATTTGTGCCATGCGAGAAGCCTTGAAAAGAATGATGCGGTTAATTACAATCTCTAAATCGGAAACAAGGGCATGTTGGACATAAAGATGATTAAAACTGCGAGTATCTGATTTAGGAGGCTTCGATGGACTGAAGTCATGTTCCGGGTTTTGCAGGAATCTTCGCATAGCGAAATCTGAAAAACCAAAGCGTTCACCCTCCAATATGTGAAGTATTTTATCTAAATGGAAATTTATGCGCGATAATTTACCACCAGTATTGAATACTTCATGGCCAAACAAATGATTCACACCATACATTAATGGACGAATACCTATACGGCCTGCCAAATAATGAAGTGCTACTTCACGACCAGAGGTTCCAAAGTATTGGTCACTTCCATCACCTCCAAGAATTATCTCAGGCTTATCATCTCCAATCATACGCATAGCACAATAATTCACCATCAGACCACCTTCAACAAAAGGTTCGCCAAGAAAACGAACTATATCAGGTAAAGCATTTATTTCACGACCATCTATCTCGTATTCATGATGGCGTGTACCAAAAATCTTGGACATCAATCGCGCCATAGGAAGTTCAGTCCAGTTATCTCCCTTAAAACCTACAGAGTAAGAATCAATCTCACCGTCATAAATACTTCGTAAGGCAGCAAGATTAGAACCGGAATCATAACCACCACTTAATAAGATACCCACCCGGTTATTATCACCAATACGACGGCTAATGGCTTGTGCATGAAGTTCGCCATAACGACGTGAATAGGCTTCTATATCCGGATTCTTTTCAATGATAACTTTAGGAATATGTTTAATAAGCTGACCAGATTTCAAAGAATCACGATGGCTCATCTTTACATATTCACCAGCAGATAAATTACAGATCCCAGACACAACAAAGTGTTCTTTATCTATAATTCCACGTTGTAGGAAGCTACTTAATGAGAGTGGATGACACTTGAAAGGCTCATTAGTAGGCTCTTGTAAATACTGCCAAGATGTTGCAAACTTTCCATCAGAAGTATAATAAACCGGATAATGTGTGCCATGATGATCACGCACAATCCCACAATTATCTTTCGAATAATAAATAATGGTAAATGAACCATCTAAGCGTGAAAAACCTAAATCGGCATCTTCCAGATAAGCTTCAGCTACTATTTTGGCATTAGAATCGTCAGGAGTGACCTCTAATGTATCACGATTATAGATTGTGCCATAAAAAAAGACAGACAAATCCGGGGTTTCAAAAAAAGATTCAGGTGCTTCTCCCAGTACACGCATATTACGCCAATCTTCCAATGCGAGCTTACCGTATATCATAGCTATAATTATTTCTGATTAGAATTGGTTACGCCATGCGCAGTATGAATAAATTTCTTGTTCGCTCCGCGCAATCTAAAGATGTTAGCTGCCATTAATAGGAATGTATAAGGTAATGCCTGGAGGGCAGCTGCCAACCGACTGGTACAAAAACGGCGAGGAACAGCCGCAAGCAACGCGACAATCAGTAACAAGAAAATCCCCCACCACTTGATACTCCAAACGAAGTTATAAAAAGAAAATATTACAGCTAGAAAAAATGTAAAACCTAACAATAGCAAACGCGGTATAGAGAGTTGCTGAAATAGTTTATCACAAAAATCCCAATTACGAGCTGCTATTGCTTTGAACAAATAACGCGCAAACACCCTACAATAATGCCACTGTGCCGAAAGCCAACGACGACGTTGACGTGAGAAATCATTCGTGTTCTGCACTTTTTCATCAAACACAAATGTTTCTGGCAAATAATGAAAATGTTTTCCTTGATAAAGCAAAGTCAATTCCAGTTCCCGATCAAAACCACCCACTGCTTTGATATTCGCCATCGTATCACGAAATAAATCATAACGAAAGGCCATACCTGAACCGATAAGAGCAGCTGACATTCCCAGTTTGGCATGGCCCAAACGAAAAATAGTATTATTAATCTCTTCACTCATAGCATCAAGAAGAGCCATATCACTATTCAAGTTTTTAGCGACGCGATGAGTCTGTGCAATTTCAACACCGGGACAAGCATAAAGGTCATTGACATCATTCAGATAGGTATAAGGAATAACATTATCAGCATCAAGTATTAAAGCTACATCATAATTATTACCTATAGTTGCCATTGCGGCATTCAAAGCTTTAGACTTGGTACTATGTTCAAAATGAACTTCGACTAAGCGAATGGGAAGTGCAGAAAGAGAAGCATTAGTTTCAGGCTTCATATGATCTGAAATAACCACAATATCAAATTGATCGACAGGATAATCTTGCTCCAAACAGGAATGCACACATTCATGTATCACTGCATCTTCCCGATAGGCAGGAATAAGTATTGCAAAACGCTTATACCTTGTTGCAGATGGAGGCACCGGCATATCTCGGCGAAGTGATGCTAAGCTATAAACCAATAAATACAATATGTTTATCGCAAACAATACGTATAAAACCCAATCGAGTATAAGCAGTATCTGTTCCAAAATTAATTTTTTATGTAGATGATGCCACAAATATACAAAGAATGACTGAAATAATCATCATTTCTTAAAAAAAGAAAATGTCCCATTTTTCACTTTGGGACAAAAAAAACGAGCAAGCTCTCACGAACCTCTCGCCTCTGTAAGAAAAGCCATAGAGGCTTTTCTTTTAAATTGCATCATTGTTACCTAAAAATCAATCTTCTTTTTACCCAAAAATAAAACTTCTAATTACCTATAAAAACAAACTTTCTCTTTTACCTTTATATACCTAATTACCTATTTTCTTAATCCAAATTTTAGCCTATGAAAAACTATTAACTAAATCTTTTTACCCTAACTAATCCTTTATTGAAAACTAAAAACTAATTTATTTAAAAGTCAAAATCATGAGCAGTTTCTCAACTGCGATACAAAGGTAGAAAAAAATACCGTGTGCGCAAACAGTCGCACAAAAAAGCAGGTGTTTTATAACATCTTTTTAAGTTTATCCAGCTTTGTTTACGGTTACAGTTACTTTTGAACGCCTTTAAAATCATCTGTTAACGTTTTCATGAAAGCTACAAGGTCGGCTTCTTCCTCAGGAGTTAAACCAAGGTTTCCCAACTCATCACGATTGACTGTGACAGGATACTCGGCAGGAGGAAATTCATCGCTCACATCACGTACATTATAGAAGTGAACGATCTCTTCAAGGGTTTTGAAATAGCCATTATGTCCATAAGGAGCGGTCAAGGCAATATTACGCAAAGTAGGGACACGGAATTTGCCATTTTCTTCTTCCTTGCCCACAATGGGACCTAATCCCAAGTCAAGGCTATCCGGAGTAAGAAGAAAATAGCTGGCCGGCACACGAAGATGCGGGTTCTCCAGATTACGTGGAATGCCAAGATTATCATAGGTATGATCGGTAAAAAGAACGCGTCCGGCACACTCATCTTTATCCAGGATATGGCATTCAGCACACATTCCTTTATCTTTAAAAAGATCCATGCCGCGTGATTCTGTTTCAGTAAGAACATATTCACCTCTCTCCCAAGCATCATATTTGGAAGAAAAAGAATTCACTTCTTCGGACTGCTGGTAAATGGAAAGTGCATCTGTTATATGAGCATAAAGAGAATCAACATTAGCAGTTTCACCATAAATACGCACTAATTCAGGATAATACGATGCACGACGCACCTTTTTCACAACAGAACTCCTATCAGGGTTTCCCATCTCTACAGGATTAAGAAACGGCTCACCTGCCTGATGCTGCAATGAGGGGGAACGTCCATCCCAAAAGAGCCCACCTACATAAGTTTCCTCCTCATCATCAAAATAGAGCGAGGGAACATACATAGAATAGCAGATGGTCATGGAATTACGCTGGGAATAAAGACCACGGACAGCACCTTCGGATACAATGCGGGAATCACGGTCTGCAAATCCTTTATCGGCTGTATGGCAAGTTGCGCAAGATTGTCCTGCAGGCTCAGATAGCTGGGTATCTTGAAAAATGAGTTTACCTAAAGCCTCCTTCCGGGTTCGAAGTGAAGAAGAATGATTACAGGAGATTAATCCTCCAATTACTCCGCTACAAAATAAGATAGAAAATAGTGTTTGCAATTTCATACAATAGTGTTTTTCTGTTATTCATCATTGACAAGACAAAAGTATAAAAAAAAGAGTTTTATCTATGTTTTGCCATAGATAAAACTCTTTTTACTTAAAGAAGCTGTTATTTACTTCTTATTCTTGTACCAATTCGTATTTGATTTACCTTTTGATTTTACCCACTCAATAAAATCAGGATAGGTATCATATATCTTCACACCTTCTGTAGGAATGCTAAAATTGAGAATAGGAAGATTTATAGCAAATGGCATGATATCTACTTCTTCCCCATAGCGTGTGATATAATAAATGCCTTCATCAACATTTGACATATCATCACTCGTATTAAAGAATGACTTATCAGCTTTATCCGTAGGTGCATAATTTACCAAATGCACTTCCCTGCTTCTACCATTAACGAATATGAAAGGATTGTAAGGAGGTGTCACTTGACTCAACTCTACATCTGCCAATTCAATGGTAACGGTAAATTTCTGATTTAAAACATTCTTAATATTATCAAACAAGATAACAGTAGGATGTGATTGATCTGTCTCTATTTTCCAGCCGTCAGGACCTGAAACTTCGATACTTCTTACTCTATCGGGTGTAAGATTATGGAGCTGATATCCAAAACCACAAGTATATATACCGCCATTATGAATGGGAGTAAACTCATCTACAATCTTATATATTTTACTGCTTACAACATTCCGGTAAAGAGTAGATTGATAAGTCATCATCACATCATTCATATCATAATCTCTTTGCGCCGGCCATTGGTCTTCGTAAGCTAAAGTTCCCTTATAGGTAGTGGTAACATTGCTAGGAGGATCTACCGGAGGTAATTCCGGACCACCCGGATCAATAGCATTTGCTTCTGCAATCTTCAGATAGAAGGTGGCATCACAATAATCAAAATCTACATTATCCTCAAAACCGATAGCTACAATCTGATCCGTACCTCCATCACGCAAAGCTACTACCCGCTGTGAATTATCATAATTCATAGTACTATATGAATAACGAATTCCAATACCTTTCAAAATATCACCAGACTTGAATGCATTTGCCTGCAAAGACCACCCAACAGTAACACCAGCAGGAAATTTATCCTCAAATTTCTGCTCAACTTCATTCCAATATTTAAGCTTTACCTCATGTCCACACAGTAATGATCCTGCACGCTCTCCACCAGAAAGTTTAGAAATAGGAGAAGCATTGGGGAATGCAATCACTTTTTGAACTGTTTCCGGAGTAGGAACAGTTCCTGATTTATAAGTGAAATATCCTACTGTATTGTTAAAACTGGCACTACTTGCAACAAAAACAAGGCTCAGCTCTGTATCTTTGATTATTTTAATTTCAGAAGTAGTATTATTATTGAGCCATTCAGGATGTAAATCTTTAATTTTTTTTCCACTGATATTACTATATGTACTCCGAATACTATATAAGATTTCTGCCGGTGGCGCACTCAAGGTAGCCTCCATATTATTGGGCATACCGTATCCATCCCAGTCTACACCAGGCATAAGCATCCAATCATCCAAATAATTATGGCCACCAGTCGTTGTGCCCCTTGTCTTGGTTTGCAGCGATGCAATGTATGCACTCTGATTATAGTTTATCTCACCATTAGAAATAGTCAACTTAACCGGTGAAATAGCACCTAAATAATCAGTGTAAAGCCATACTTCCGTAATGTCTGAAGGAATTTCAACCGTACCAGAATATCGTCCTTTCTTGTCAGTAGGAGCCGAGTAAACAGGGGACAGTGATTCATCTTTTATCCATGAATCATTTTCTTCCTTCATAGGGTCTTGACTATAAAGGTCAAAAGTGATATAATAATCACTTGTAAACCCGTAGTCCACATTTACTTTTACCTGCTGCATCATGCTGAAGTCAAAAACTTCCGAAGGCTTGAGAGGGGTATTCTTACCGGTCTCCTCTCCTCCTCCCTGATACACATCTCTATCCGTGCAGCTACCCAGTAGAAGCACTGACATAAGGGACAGGAACACAATCTGTTTCATCTTTCGTTGTTTCATACCTATATATTTTAGTACTGTAATTCGACAAACTCTTATTTGGCTACAAATATAAATAGAAATAACAAGATATACAACTTTTAGTTCAAATAAAAAAATAGCATATACAAGTTATAAAGAAACAAACACAACAAAATATACAAGTTTATTAGAAAGAAGAGGGATTCGATGAGAGTTTCTCAGATAAAGGTGGAAAAAGCTGATAAATTCAAAATATAGCCTCTTTAAAAAAAATATATATTATAAAAAAAACAAACCATTGGAGTAGCAACAATCTGCCAACTCCAATGGTTGTCCCCTTTAAACACCTTTAAACAAAATGAAATATCTTATTTTCTTGCTTCTGCTATATAAGCCAGCGCTTCTTTACATTTTTCAGTAACATAAGCCCAATCTTCCGCAGCAACTTTATCGTTCGGGAAGAGTTTTGAGCCCATACCTACGCAGAATACACCTGCTTTAATCCAGGAAGTCAAGTTTTCCTGAGTAGGTTCTACCCCACCGGTCACCATCAGCTTAGACCAAGGCATCGGAGCCAGCAAACCTTTTACAAGTTTTGCACCGAGAACATCACCCGGGAATATCTTGCAGAGATCGCAGCCTGCTTCTTGTGCAAAGCCAACTTCCGACACACTTCCGCATCCCGGAGTGTAAGCCACCAGACGACGGTTGCAAATCTTAGCGATTTCAGGATTGAACAACGGACCTACAACAAAGTTAGCACCCAATTGCAAATAAAGGGCAGCCGTTGCAGGATCTACAATAGAACCCACACCCATTGCCATTTCAGGACATTCTTTTGCTGCAAACTTCACAACTTCTGCAAATACTTCATGAGCAAAGTCGCCACGATTGGTAAATTCGAATGCACGAACACCACCTTCGTAACAAGCTTTCACTACTTTTTTTGCAACTTCTGCATCTTTATGGTAAAATACAGGAACCATTCCGGTAGAACCGATCTTATTTAATACTGCTATTTTATCAAACTTAGCCATGTTTTTTAATTTTAAGAATTATTTTTTAGCGTTGAACACGTCCACTAGCATCACCACCAGCCAGTGATTCAACTTCTTCTACAGATACCAGGTTAAAGTCACCATTGATAGTATGCTTCAATGCAGAAGCGGCTACTGCAAATTCAAGAGCTGCGCCCTGATTAGGTTTCGTCAGCAAACCGTGGATGATACCACCAGAGAAAGAGTCACCACCACCTACGCGATCGATAATCGGGTTGATATCATAACGCTTGGATTCGTAGAATTCTTCACCATTATAAATCATTGCCTTCCAGCCATTGTGACTTGCAGAGAATGATTCACGCAAAGTAGAGATTACATATTTAAAGCCGAATTCTTTAGCCATTGCCTTGAAAATACCTTTGTATCCTTCAGCATCCGTCTTTCCGCCTTCTACGTCAGCATCGGGTTTAAAGCCTAAGCAGAGTTCTGCATCTTCTTCATTACCAATACAAACATCTACGTACTGCATCAAAGGCTTCATGATAGACTGAGCTTTCTCTTTTGTCCAGAGTTTCTTACGGAAGTTGAGGTCAACAGAAACCGTAACACCGTGACGTTTTGCAGCTTCACAAGCCAATTTGGTAAGTTCGGCAGCTTTATCAGAGATAGCAGGAGTAATACCTGACCAGTGGAACCAATCGGCACCTTCCATGATGGCATCGAAGTCGAAATCAGCTGCATCAGCTTCAGCGATAGCAGAATGTGCACGGTCGTAGATAACTTTGCTGGGACGCATGGAAGCACCTGTTTCAAGATAATAGATACCCACGCGATCGCCGCCACGGGCAATGAAATCTGTTTTTACACCATATTTGCGCAATGCATTTACAGCAGATTGTCCGATTTCGTGTTTCGGCAATTTAGTCACAAAGTAAGCATCATGTCCGTAATTGGCACAGCTGACAGCAACGTTTGCTTCACCACCGCCATATACTACGTCAAATGAATCAGACTGAACAAAACGAGTGTTTCCCGGAGTGGACAGTCTCAACATGATCTCGCCTAATGTAACGACTTTCTTTCCCATAATCTTATTTATTTTTTAATATGTGATTAATTTAGAACTTTCAATTTGTCATTTTAGAGCCAAAAACAGCCTTAATCACTTGATACTATGGAGAGTAAACTAAAATACGGTTCGTTCTTCATAGCCTTCGTGTGCGGGCACAAAGATACAACAATTTTCGTAATTACAAAAATTGTCATATATTTGTGCTGAAAATATTAAGATTATTATTGTGTGCGAACACATGGTAAATTATAAATCGTCAAATTGTAATTGATATGGGGTCTGAAAGAATACGTATTAAAGATATCGCCAAAATGGCGGATGTATCAGTGGGGACAGTAGATCGTGTGATACACGGCCGTAGTGGTGTGTCGGAAGCCAGCCGGAAACGGGTGGAAGAAATCCTGAAGCAACTGGATTACCAGCCTAATATGTACGCCAGCGCACTGGCATCCAACAAAAAATACGCATTCTCCTGCCTGCTGCCGCAACATGAGGAAGGCGAATACTGGACTGCGGTAGAAGCCGGCATTCACGATGCACTGATAGCGTATTCGGATTTCAATATCTCCGTAGACCTCTCCTTTTATGATCCGTTTGATTATCATTCATTCGTAGATGTTGCCCAAGGCATCCTGGAACAGGAACCGGACGGCGTCATGTTTGCCCCCACCGTGCCGCAACACACGAAATCTTTCACAGAGGAATTGAACCGACGTTCTACACCTTATATATATATAGACTCAAATCTGAAAGATCAGCCCGCCCTTTCCTTCTTTGGACAGAATTCTCACCAAAGCGGATACTTCGCCGCAAAAATGATGATGTTACTTGCAGGAAACGAGCAGGAAGTAGTAATCTTCCGCAAGATAAACGAGGGTATTGTGGGATCTAACCAGCAGGAACGCCGCGAAATCGGTTTCCGGGAGTACATGTTGAAGCATCACCCCCACTGCCGTATTTGGGAATTGGACTTACATGCCAAGCGGGACAGTGATGATGCACAGATGCTGGACGATTTTTTCAGAAAACATCCGAATGTAAAGAATGGTATCACTTTCAATTCAAAAGTGTATATCGTTGGAGAGTACTTGTTGAAACAAGGAAAAACAGCTTTTAATCTGATGGGATATGACTTGCTGGAACGTAACGTAAAATGTCTGATGGAGGGCAGCGTATCTTTTCTCATAGCCCAACAGCCGGAGTTACAGGGATTCGACGGAATCAAGGCACTATGTGATTACCTGATTTTCAAAAAGGAAGTTCCAAGAGAGAACTTTATGCCGATTGACTTGTTGACGAAGGAAAATATTGAATTTTATCATAATAAATAATAAGAGTAATTATGGAAACTAAGTACCTTAAAATCAACCCTGCTGATAATGTAGCCGTAGCCATTGTGACGCTACCGGCAGGAGAAAAACTCACTGTGGACGGGGTGGAAATCACTCTGAACGAGGAAGTACCCGCCGGACACAAATTTGCATTAAAAGACTTTGCAGAGGGCGAAAACATCATTAAATATGGGTACCCTATCGGCCATGCACGTATGGCCAAGAAACAAGGGGACTGGATGAACGAAAATAATATTCAGACGAACCTGGCAGGATTACTGGACTATACTTACAATCCGACAAGTGTTACGCTGGATATTCCGCACAAAGATCTGACATTCAAAGGGTATCGCCGCAAAAATGGCGAAGTGGGCATTCGTAACGAGGTTTGGATTATACCGACTGTAGGTTGTGTGAACGGTATCATCAACCAACTGGCCGAAGGTTTGCGCCGGGAAACAGGCGGTAAGGGTGTGGACGCAATCATGGCTTATCCGCATAATTATGGTTGTTCACAGTTGGGTGACGACCATGAAAATACAAAGAAGATTCTGCGTGACATGGTATTGCATCCCAATGCCGGCGCAGTTCTGGTAGTGGGCTTGGGTTGTGAAAACAATCAGCCGGATGTATTCCGCGAATTCCTGGGAGAGTACGATGAGGATCGCGTAAAATTCATGGTTACTCAAAAGGTGGGCGACGAGTACGAAGAAGGTATGGAGTTGCTGCGCGAGCTATACGAAAAAGCAAGCAAAGACGAGCGCGTGGATGTTCCTCTGAGTGAATTGCGCGTGGGTTTGAAGTGCGGTGGTTCGGATGGCTTCTCGGGTATCACGGCCAATCCGTTACTGGGAATGTTCTCCGACTTCCTGGTGGCACAAGGCGGTACAAGCGTATTGACGGAAGTTCCGGAAATGTTCGGTGCGGAAACCATATTAATGAACCGTTGCCGCAACGAGGAACTATTTAAAGAAACAGTGAAATTGATTAATGACTTCAAGGAATATTTCCTCTCACATGGCGAACCGGTAGGCGAAAACCCATCTCCGGGAAACAAAGCGGGTGGTATCTCTACCCTGGAAGACAAGGCGCTGGGATGTACACAGAAATGCGGCAAGAGCTATGTGGAAGGCGTATTACCGTATGGCGAGCGTCTGAAAGTGAAAGGTCTGAACCTGCTGTCGGCACCGGGAAATGATCTTGTTGCTGCCACAGCACTGGCTTCCTGCGGTTGCCACATGGTATTGTTCACTACAGGACGCGGAACCCCGTTCGGAACCTACGTACCGACCATGAAGATTTCAACGAACTCCACATTGGCAAAGAACAAACCGGGCTGGATTGATTTCAACGCAGGAGTCATCGTAGAAAATGAACCGATGGAAAAGACTTGCGAACGGTTCATTGATTATATAATCCAGGTAGCAAGCGGCGAATTCGTAAACAACGAAAAGAAAGGTTACAAGGAAATTGCGATCTTCAAGACAGGAGTAACTTTATAAGGTATGGAAAGGAATGAAAGTAATTCCGCCAACGGGTAATTAAGAGATAGAGAGCGGGCAAAAACTATTTTGCTCCGCTCTTTGTTTTTTATAATTTTGCAGCGAATTAAGATATACGATTTGATTAATTTGAAAGATGACAGATACAACAAATAAACAAAAGGGTGGATGGTGGGCACTAAGCCCGCTGGCAGTATTTTTATGCCTTTACCTGGTGACGTCACTGATTGTAAATGATTTCTATAAGGTACCCATTACAGTCGCATTTCTTCTGTCATCCTGCTATGCCATTGCACTGACGCGCGGACTGAGCCTGGAAAAACGGGTGTATCAATTCTCCGTGGGAGCCAGCAACAAGAATATCATATTGATGATATGGATATTCATTCTTGCCGGAGCCTTTGCCCAAAGCGCCAAACAAATGGGAGCAATCGACGCCACAGTAAACCTCACCCTGAGTATTCTGCCGGATAACCTGCTACTGGCAGGTATTTTTATAGCCGCATGTTTCATTTCACTTTCCATAGGCACCAGTGTGGGAACAATTGTAGCCCTCACCCCTGTAGCCATCGGATTAGCGGAAAAGACCGGCATCGACCTGCCATATATGGTTGCCATTGTAGTGGGCGGTTCATTCTTCGGAGATAATCTTTCGTTTATTTCGGACACCACCATAGCTTCCACCAAGACACAGGATTGCGTGATGCGGGACAAATTTCGCGTAAATTTCATGATTGTGGTTCCGGCAGCACTGATTGTACTCTGCATCTATATATTCCAGGGATTGTCCATCACAGCTCCTGCACAAACACAAGAGATAGAATGGATAAAGGTTATCCCCTACCTCATCGTGCTGGGCACAGCAGTGGCAGGTGTGAATGTAATGTTAGTCCTTCTCTTGGGTATACTGAGTACAGGTATCATCGGTATCTTCACAAGCGAAACAGACCTGAGCACAGCTTTCTTCGACTGGTTCGGCTCCATGGGAACCGGCATCACAGGAATGGGTGAGCTGATTATCATCACCCTGCTTGCCGGCGGTATGCTGGAAACGATCCGCTACAATGGCGGAATCGACTTCATCATCTCCCGCCTGACGCGCCATGTAAAAGGCAAACGAGGAGCAGAACTGAGCATCGCCGCACTTGTCAGTATCGCCAACCTCTGTACGGCAAACAACACCATCGCCATTATTACCACCGGACCGATAGCCAAAGACATTGCCCAACGTTTCCACCTGGATCGCCGGAAGACGGCCAGCATCCTGGACACATTCTCCTGCCTGGTGCAAGGCATCATTCCTTACGGTGCGCAACTACTCATTGCCGCCGGATTGGCAGGCATCTCTCCCATCAGTATCATCGGCAGCTTGTACTATCCGTTTACAATGGGAATTTGTGCATTATTAGCAATATTACTGAGATATCCGAAACGATATTCGTAAATATTCGCCCATATTCGGCAAAAAATGAAATTATCGCAAAAAAATATGGTAAAAGATGATGCATTATTGAAATAGAATGCGTTACTTTGTAGCCGAACAATAAAGAAGTTTATTTGATTTGATTATTTCACGTATGTATTTCCTCTGTATTGAGTATTTCCATTTCTGACCTAACAACTTCCAAAAACTTTGTTTATTGAATTATTAATTTATTATTTTATTTAGATTTATGAATTTGTATGTAGGTAACCTGAATTACAGGGTTAAAGAATCAGATTTAAGAGAAGTTATGGAAGAGTACGGAACAGTAGACTCAGTAAGAATCATCACTGACCGTGAAACAAGAAGATCTAAAGGATTCGCATTCATCGAAATGCCGGATTCTTCAGAAGCATCTAACGCTATTAATGCATTGAACGGCGCAGAATACGCAGGTCGTCCGATGGTAGTTAAAGAAGCATTACCGAAGAATTAATTATTCTCACGATAATACGTTATTAAAAAGAAGGATGGGTTTCTGATGAAATCCATCCTTTTTTTGTTAGGAACTCTTTGTCAATCAAAATAAAAACCATACCTTTGCAGCCGCTATTACGAGATAGTAGCATAATTCAAATCATTTATTTAAAATATTATTTAAAATGGCAACAAAAATCAGATTGCAAAGACATGGACGTAAGAGCTACGCTTTCTACTCTATCGTTATTGCAGACGTAAGAGCACCACGTGATGGTAAATTTATTGAGAAGATTGGTACGTACAATCCGAACACCAATCCTGCCACAGTAGATTTGAAGTTCGACCGCGCACTTGACTGGGTTATGAAAGGTGCACAACCGACTGACACTGTTCGTAACATCTTGTCAAACGAAGGCGTTTACATGAAAAAACACCTCATGGGTGGTGTTACCAAGGGCGCATTTGGCGAAGCTGAAGCAGAAGCTAAATTCGAAGCTTGGAAGAACAACAAACAAAGCGGTTTGGCTGCTTTGAAAGCTAAAGACGAAGAAGCAAAGAAAGCTGAAGCAAAAGCACGTCTGGAAGCTGAAAAGAAAGTAAACGCTGAAAAAGCAAAAGCATTGGCTGAAAAGAAGGCTGCTGAAGAAGCAGAAAAAGCTGCCGCCGAAGCTCCTGCTGAAGAGGCAACAGAGACTCCTGCTGAAGAAGCTCCCGCTGCTGAAGCTGCTGCTGAATAATAGTAAGCACAGTACGATTACAAAAAATGGGATTAAAACTATAAAATCCTCTCCGGTTATGCCGGAGGGGATTTTTTATTGACTATCTTTGTAGCCATATATTTTTACTTAATAATAAAAGCAATGAAAAAATTTATCTATCTGCTCGCTGTGGCTGCCATCGTTGCTGCCTGTAGCGGAAACAAAGGTTACGTGGTAACCGGAACCGTAGAGGGTGGAGCTGACGGCGACACTGTATTTTTGCAAAAAGTAGACGGAAGAAATCTTGTAAAAGTAGACTCCGCAGTAATCACCAAAGGTACATTCACCTTTAAAGGCGTACAAGATACTGCTGCAAACCGTTACGTAACCTACAGACCGGCAGGAAAAGAAGGTATCCTAATGGACTTCTTCCTTGAAAACGGTAATATCAAGATCAATTTGACCCGCGATAATGACTCTGCTACTGGTACGCCGAGCAACGATGCTTATCAGGAAATCAGAGCTCAACTGAATGATCTGAACAAGCAAATGATGACCATATATGAGTCTATGTCAGATACTACACTGACTGACGAGCAGCGCGAAGCCAAAATGAAGGAAATGAACGATCTGCAAGAAAAGTCAATGGAAATCACTAAGGCAGGTATCGCTAAGAATATCACTAACCTGGTGGGCGTTCATTTGCTGAAGAATAACTACTACTACCTTGAAGTAGACGAACTGGATCCGTTGATGCCGCAAATTCCCGCCGAATTTGCTAACGATGAAGTAATCATCAAGATCAAAGGAAACGTAGAAAAGATGAAAGCTACTGCTGTAGGCCAGAAGTTCACAGATTTCGAAATGGCAACTCCTGACGGAAAACCGGTGAAACTGTCTGACTATGTAGGTAAAGGTAAAGTGGTACTCATCGACTTCTGGGCAAGCTGGTGTGGTCCTTGCCGTCGCGAAATGCCGAACCTGGTAGAAGCTTATGCTCAATACAAGAACAAAGGTTTTGAAATCGTAGGTGTATCTTTGGATCAAAGTGGCGAAGCATGGAAAGATGCTATCGAGAAGCTGAACATCACTTGGCCGCAAATGTCTGACCTGAAATACTGGAATTGCGAAGGCGCTCAGTTGTATGCAGTAAGCAGCATTCCTCACACTGTATTGATCGACGGTGAAGGAACTATCATCGCACGCGGATTGCACGGTGAAGAGTTGCAAACAAAATTAGCAGAAGTTTTGAAATAATTTTCGTACGGGAAAGAATAACCCCTATTCAAGATTATTTTTATAGTATAACCTCGCCTGTTACATGGATGTGTAGCAGGCGAGGTTTTTTGTATCTACTTACTACATAGGGTTTTCCATTTCGAACAACTTTTAAAAGACCTACAAAATAAAAAGTTTCCCATTTTTCTTCTAACCACTACTGAATATTAATCGATTAACATATTTTACAGACACAAAAGTTTTCCAAAAATAAAAACTTCCAGATTAGTTTATATCTTTGTACTCCCAATTCAAATGGATAACAAAATAATAAAAATGAGACCATGATACAGACTGTAATCAAAAGAGACGGACGAGTAGTCGGCTTTAATGAAGAGAAAATAGTAACTGCGATCCGTAAAGCAATGTTACACACGGACAAAGGTGAAGACCTGCAATTGATACGCCAGATCACAGATCACATATCCTTCAAGGGAAGTGCACAAATGACGGTGGAAGCCATTCAGGATGCAGTAGAAATGGAGCTGATGAAAAGTAGCCGGAAAGATGTGGCACAAAAGTATATTGCTTACCGCAACCAGCGTAGCATTGCCCGCAAAGCCAAGACGCGTGATATGTTTCTGGAGATTATAGAAATCAAGTCCAACGATGTGACACGGGAAAATGCCAATATGAATGCCGATACTCCGGCGGGCATGATGATGAAGTTTGCCAGTGAAACCACCAAACCGTTTGTAGACGACTATTTGTTGAGCGACGAAGTATTGGAAGCTGTACACAACAATTATCTGCATATTCATGATAAGGACTACTACCCTACCAAAAGCCTGACATGCGTTCAACACCCGCTGGACCGCATTTTGTCCTGTGGCTTTTCTGCCGGACATGGCGAATCACGTCCTGCCAAACGCATCGAAACAGCAAGTATCCTGGGATGTATCTCACTGGAAACTGCCCAGAATGAAATGCATGGTGGACAGGCTATTCCTGCATTCGATTTTTATCTGGCACCTTATGTACGCAACAGCTACATCGAAGAAATCAAGAATCTGGAAGAACTGAACGGAAAAGATTATTCACATCTTTATCAGAAAGAACTTACAGACTACCTGCAACAGCCGTTGGATGGTCTGTCCGACGAAAAACGCATTGTACAACATGCCATCAACAAAACTGTAGCACGTGTACACCAGTCCATGGAAGCATTCATCCATAATATGAATACCATTCACTCACGCGGCGGCAATCAAGTCGTATTCAGCTCTATCAACTACGGCACGGATACATCAGCCGAGGGACGTTGTATCATCCGCGAGTTACTGAAAAGCACCTATCAGGGCGTAGGCAATGGCGAAACTGCCATCTTCCCTATCCAGATATGGAAAAAGAAACGTGGCGTAAGTTATCTGCCGGAAGACCGCAACTATGATCTTTACCAACTTGCCTGCAAAGTGACCGCACGCCGTTTCTTCCCGAACTTCCTGAACCTGGACGCTACATTCAACCAGAGTGAAGAATGGAGAGCGGACGATCCTCAGCGTTATCAGCACGAAGTGGCAACCATGGGATGCCGCACACGTGTATTCGAAAACCGTTTCGGGCCGAAAACATCCATCGGACGCGGAAATATTTCTTTCTCCACCATCAACATCGTACGCCTGGGCATCGAATGCATGAAGATAGAAGACGAAGAATTGCGTATAGCCAAATTCTTCGCCAAACTGGATGCAATGCTCGAAGTTACAGCCCGCCAACTCCACGAACGCATGGAATTCCAGAAAACAGCATTTGCCAAGCAATTTCCGCTGTTAATGTCTGCTTTATGGGTGGGTAGCGAAAAACTGAAACCTAACGATACGATTGCTTCTGTTATCAATCAGGGAACACTGGGTATCGGTTTCATCGGTCTGGCAGAATGTCTGGTAGCCCTTACAGGAAAACATCATGGAGAATCGGAAGAATCACAGAAACTGGGAGTGAAGATAGTAACCTATATCCGTGATCGTGCCAACCAGTTCTCCGAACAGTATCACCATAACTACAGTGTACTGGCCACGCCTGCCGAAGGTTTATCGGGTAAGTTCACAGGTGCTGACCGTAAGAAATTCGGGGTACTGCCAGGTATCACAGACCGGGATTATTATACAAACTCCAATCACGTACCCGTATATTATAAGTGCAGTGCCCGCCATAAAGCTGAAGTGGAAGCTCCGTATCACGATCTGACACGTGGCGGACACATCTTCTATGTAGAAATAGACGGTGATGCAACACATAACCCCGAAGTTATCATGCGTGTAGTGGATATGATGGATCAGTATAACATCGGATACGGTTCAGTAAACCACAACCGTAACCGTTGCCTGGAATGCGGCTACGAAAATTCAACTCCGAATCTGGAAGCTTGCCCTAAATGCGGAAGCACCCACATCGATAAATTACAGCGTATCACCGGTTATCTGGTAGGTACTACCGACCGATGGAACAACGCTAAATTGGCGGAACTGAACGACCGTGTCATTCATAATTAAGTAATTTTTAATTGAATCATGCTTTCCATTCTTGATATTATAGAAGATACCACAGTGGACGGTCCGGGTTTCCGGACCTCCATTTATGCTGCCGGATGCCCGAACAGATGCCCGGGCTGCCACAATCCCGAATCCTGGGATATCGACCGGGGGCATTGGATGTCAACAGACGAAATATTGGAAAAAGTACTTGCCGACGACTTTGCAGATGTAACATTCAGTGGCGGAGACCCGATGTACCAGCCGGAAGGATTTGCAGAACTGGCATGCGCCATTAAGGAAAAAAGCGGTAAAAATATCTGGTGTTATACCGGATATACATTTGAAACTCTGCTGCGCAACCCTCTACAGGCCAAACTATTGCAATACATCGATGTACTGGTGGATGGAAAATTCAAACAAGAACTGCGGGATGAAAGCCTGTGCTTCCGCGGAAGTAAAAACCAACGCCTGATCGATGTACAGGCTTCACTGCAGACAGAAGAGGTAGTGGCCTACAACTATAACCCTGTACCTCGTATCGCTTAATAATCAGCAAACATAAGGAGATGCTTCTGATGCATCTCCTTCTCTGTCCACCTTCTCAAAAATTCCCGCAATTATACCTTGCATCACTTTTTTGTTTTCTCAAAAAGCCGTACCTTTGCGGCGCTTTTCAAGAACAGATAATATTAGGATAACATTTTAAGTATGAATTCGCCAAACGAATTAAAAGAAATTACCCGGTTTTTACTGGAGTATGCCAATCGTCTTATGGGTTCCGGTGTACACACTTCACGCGTGATACGAAACACCCGCCGCATCGGAAAGTCACTGGATGTAGACGTGAAAATGAGCCTTTTTCAAAAGACCATGGTAGTAAGCGTATGCGACATCGACAGCACTGAAGTTTATAATGAAGTAGCCATCATCCCCGCTTTTCCCATCAGTTTTGAGCTGAATGCCGAACTGAGTGCACTCAGTTGGGAAGCTTATGACAACCATCTGCCTCTCGACACCCTGTGGGAAAAATACGAGAAAATCATTGCACGCCCCAAAATGGACCCGCTTTGCACACTGTTCCTGGTGGGATTTGCCAATGCATCATTCTGCGCCCTGTTCGGTGGCGACTGGACTGCACGTCTCATTGTATTCTCTGCCACTCTCATAGGTTTCTACGTCAAACAAATTATGCAGAAAAAGAAAATCAACCATTACCTTGTTTTCATAGTCTCTGCATTCATCGCTTCTATGGTTGCTTCTTCAGCTTTGACACTGGAAACCACCGCCGAAATTGCCATCGCCACAAGCGTTCTTTACCTGGTACCCGGAGTACCTTTGCTGAACGGTGTTATCGACATTGTAGAAGGGCACGTACTCACCGGATGCACCCGCCTTATTCAGGCTTTATTGCTGGTACTATGCATTTCCGTAGGACTTTCCTGTACTCTTATGTTAATTAGAAATAGTTTATTATGATGCTTGTTGATATACTTACAGACGGCATATTCGCCGCTGTCGCCGCTATCGGTTTCGGAGCGATTTCAGATCCTCCTTTGCGTGCTTTCCCTTCCATTGCTTTGCTTGCCGCCATCGGTCATGCCCTGCGCTTCTGCCTGATGACGTATCTGGGAGTGGATATTGCTACTGCATCCCTATGTGCTTCTTTCAGTATCGGTATGGGAAGTTTGGTTCTGGGAAAACGTATCTATTGCCCCATGACTGTACTTTATATTCCTGCATTGCTGCCCATGATTCCGGGTATGTATGCCTACAAAATAGTATTCTCGCTCATCATGTTCATGCAGAACCTGAAAGTGCCCGAATTACAGGAAAAGTATCTGATTGACTTATTTACAAATTCAATCATTACCTGTAGTGTTATCTTCATGTTGGCAGTGGGCGCTACTATACCGTTGTTCCTGTTCATCAAACGGGCCTTCTCCATGACAAGACACGAGAAAAAATAAAAGTTGAAAATTAAAAATTAAAAGATTGCGTATGGAAGTTTTTTGGAAAACAATCGCACAATATAATGAAGGAACCTGGATAGCCCAGATCGTTATAACCGTTGTAGGCATCTTGCTGACCATACTTCTCTATCAGAAACCGACACTACTGGTCAAGCGGCTGATGAAGGGATATATGGTATTTTTAAATAGCTGGATTTCTATCGTTTACTACATGATTTATTGTGGTGACCGGAATTACAATTATATACTTGCCATATTCTGGGGCATAATCGCACTTATCTGGCTATGGGATCTCATTACGAACTATACGCCGTTTGAGCGTTACCATAAATATGACAAGCTGACTTACATATTGTATGCCATGCCGTTCCTTTACCCTCTCCTCTCATGGGCACGGGGCATGGAATTCCCGATGATGACTACCTGTGTGATGCCTTGTTCCGTAGCCGTATTCACTATCGGATTGTTGTTGGCGTTTTCCCGTAAGGTCAATCTATTGGTGATCCTTTTCCTTTGTCACTGGGCGCTCATTGCTTTCTCCAAAGTTTACGTCTACAAAATTCCGGAAGATTTATTGTTGGCCAGTGCAACCGTACCTGCCATCTATCTCTTCTTCAAGAACTACTTCGACCAGAATCTGCATAAGGAAACAAAACCAAGTGCCAAATATACAAACTGGATATTAATAGCACTTTGCTTAGCAATCGGAATATTTCTGAGTATTACGATATTTCACGAGCTGGCAGGATAATAAAAAGAGGAATGATGAAACGGAGCGTTCATCATTCCTCTTTTTATCTTCAATCATTTCTTTCCTTGGTTCGCCACCGCTTCCATCAACTTCTTTATCTCCTCCGGATCTCCCAGAAAATAATCCTTCGTCAAATTCAGGTCATCATCGAATTCGAATACATAAGGCACAGCAGTCGGCAGATTCAGCTTTACAATATCTTCATCGGAGATACCTTTCAGGTGTTTGATAATTCCTCGCAAACTGTTGCCGTGCGCTACTACAAGTAGTTCATCTGCAGTCTTCAGATTCGGGAAAATCACACATTTCCAATAAGGCATAATGCGCTCTATTGTATCTTTCAGCGACTCTGTACGAGGCAATTCGGCATCGGGCACTTCATTGTATCGAACCTCAAAACGCGGGTTACGGGGATCATCTTCAGCCAATGCATGTGGAGCCACATCATAGCTGCGACGCCAGACTAACACCTGTTCTTCACCATATTTTTCAGCAGTCTCCGCCTTATTCAACCCTTGGAGCTGCCCGTAGTGCTTCTCGTTCAGACGCCAGGATTTTTCTACCGGTATCCAGTCCTGATCCATACGATCCAATACCACATTCAGCGTCTTTACTGCACGTTTCAGGTAAGAGGTATAGGCCTTATCAAACTGGAAGTCATTATCTACCAATAACTCTCCTGCCTTCTTAGCTTCGGCAATACCTTTCTCTGTCAAATCCACATCGGTCCAACCTGTGAAACGATTCTCTTTATTCCATGCGCTCTCACCGTGGCGGAGCAATACAATTTTCTTCATACGAATTTCTATTTTATTAATCGTATAAATAAAACACGTATCTACCGGAACTTGTTCAACAGAGAAATACTCCCTACTCCGTCAGCGAATCGGCATATATATACAAATTCAACATCTGCTGTGCATCGTCAAACTTCACACCATTTTCCTTAATGTAACGTTCCAAGTCTTCCCGATAATCAGAGTTCAGTTTCAGGAATTGCTTCATATTGCGAATTTCTTTCTTCTTTCCCTTTTTCTCCACCCAATACACATTATAGCGTCTGCCCAACTCCAGACGTCCGGGATCATACACGGCAGTCATCCTACCACTGTTACTGCCTACCATAGAGTAGGTCGTAGTATTGGAAACGGAAGAAGTACCGCCATATCCTGCTGCTTTCGGTTTATCGCGTGCAGTTCCTTTGTACTGTACATAGAATGGAGGTTCGGAAGATAATATCTCGACTCCGGCACCTTTTTCAGGATAAAACGTCCGTTCACCGAACTTTATAATATTCACCTCATCAACATTCGACAAGATCTTGACTTGCTGCCCATCCCGTTCATCAATAAAGTAGAATTTCTCACTTACCAGATTATAGTTCATCTTGTTGCGAACCTGCCTGCCGTTTTTCAGGTAAACGGTAGCCTCCTGATAATCACCAAAAAGAAACGAGGAATTCTCCCCACTCTGTGCATATCCTTCCGAAACCGCACAAAACAAAACACTCAGAAAAAGAAGTAACTGTCTCATAGCACATTATTTATAAGGTGAATAAAAAACAAAAGCTGCTCCGAGAGGTTTGACAACCTCCCGCAAGCAGCTTCACTATGTTGATATATTAAACTCTTACACGAACCAGCGAACGTAACAGAAATCCTGACGGTGAGGCAGGTCAGAGTTTTTCGGGAACATGCGGTAGGATACCTTGAAGCTACCTGCGTTCTCTAATTTATGTTTCACCTGGAAGGTATAGAGGTTACCCTCTTTCTTCACTACGCTGAACGGCTCAACAGAGTATACGTGTTGTTTACCGTCACCGGCAGTGTAAGTAGTTACCAGTTCCAGACCGATTGCATCGTTCAAGCCCTTCTCATCAATAACGTAAGTAATGGTGTATTCCTTACCGCTTTCGATGGTAGCCTGCAGCAATTCTTCACTCTTGTCATAAGATACGACTTCGATGCTGTCCCACTTAGAAACCACTTCTTCTTTCCAAGCAGCAATTTCCTTAGCTTTGGCATTGTCATTGGCAGACAGTGCGCTGAAACGTTTAGCCAACTTAGTATAGAACTTGCTATAATAGTCGTCCAACTGACGTTTCATTGTATAGTGAGGTGCAATCTGTGCGATAGAATTCTTGATAGTCTTCACCCAACCTTCAGAGTATCCCTTCTTGTTGCGTGCATAGTACAACGGCAAAATCTCAGTTTCAAGGATGCTGTAGATAGTAGCTGCATCGAGCTGATCCTGATGATCCTGGTTCTGGTAAGTACGCTTTTCTGTCAACGCCCAACCTGCACCTTCGCGGTAGCCTTCCAACCACCAACCGTCGAGTACGGAGAAGTTTACAACACCGTTCATCAACGCTTTCTCACCGGAAGTACCGGATGCTTCGAGCGGACGAGTCGGAGTATTCAACCAGATATCCACACCGGATACCAGACGGCGAGCCAGCTGCATATCATAGTTTTCCAGGAAGATAATCTTACCCAGGAATTCCGGACGACGGGAGATTTCGATAATTCTCTTGATCAGACCTTGACCGGCTCCGTCATGCGGGTGAGCCTTACCGGTGAACAGGAACTGTACCGGATAGTCAGGGTTGTTCACAATCTTAGCCAGACGGTCAAGGTCAGTGAACAGCAGGTGAGCACGTTTGTAAGTAGCAAAACGACGACCGAAACCAATCAGCAATGCATTCGGGTTGATCTTATCCATCAACGAAACGATACGTGAAGGATCACCCTGATTCTTTAACCAGGTTTCGCGATATTGCTTGCGAACATAGTCGATCAACTTGTTCTTCAAAGCCATACGTGTTTCCCAGATTTTTTCATCGGGCACATTATAGATAGCTTCCCAAATCTTCGGGTTAGACTGATCGTACAAGAAGTTCTCGTCGAAGTTAGCAGCATAGAGATGTTTCCACTCAGTAGCGCTCCAAGTCGGGAAGTGTACACCGTTGGTAACATAACCCACATGCATTTCTTCGGGGAAATAACCCTTCCAGATAGAGGAGAACATTTCCTGAGAAACTTTTCCGTGCAACCAGCTTACACCATTCACTTCCTGTGAAGTGTTGCAAGCGAAGATTGACATACAGAAACGTTCGCCTTTATCACCCGGATTGTTACGGCCGAGATCCATCAGGTCATCCCAGCTGATACCCATCTTGGCAGGATAACCGCCCATATATTTGCCGAAGAGACCTTCGTCAAAGTAATCGTGTCCGGCAGGAACCGGAGTATGTACAGTATACAGAGAAGATGCACGCACCAGTTCGATAGCCTGATCGTAAGACAAACCTTCTGCTACATAGTCACAGATACGCTGAACATTGATCAATGCTGCATGTCCTTCGTTACAGTGATAAACTTCTTTCTTGATACCCAGTTTCTTCAGTGTCAAGATACCACCGATACCGAGCAGAATTTCTTGTTTCAGACGGTTTTCCCAGTCACCACCATAAAGCTGGTGAGTGATAGGACGGTCGAATTCACTGTTCATTTCATTGTCCGTATCCAACAGATAGAGAGAGATACGTCCCACATTCACGCGCCATACAAACGCATGAACAAAGTAATCCAGATAAGGAACATCCACAATCACCTGATTACCATTCTCGTCCATTACACGTTCGATAGGCAACTGGCCGAAGTTCTGAGCTTCGTAGTTGGCAATCTGCTGACCATCCATAGAGAGAGTCTGTGTAAAGTAACCGTAACGATACAGGAAACCGACTGCGCAAAGGTCTACATTGCTGTCAGAAGCCTCTTTCAGGTAGTCGCCGGCAAGAACGCCCAAACCACCTGAATATATCTTAAGTACCTGGTTCAAACCATACTCCATGCTGAAATAAGCAATGGAAGGACGTTTTTTATCAGGTTCTACATCCATATATGCTCTAAACTTAGAATACACATCATTCATTCTTTTCAGAATAACTTTGTCGTTTGCGAGTGCTTCGAGCTTAGCATAACTCATTCTTTCTAACAAGAGTACAGGGTTATGACCAACTTCTTTCCACAGAGCGGGGTCAAGATCTCTAAACAGTTCAGTAGCTTCGTAGTTCCAAGACCACCAAATGTTGTGTGCCAATTCAGACAATTTCTCCAACTCAGCAGGAATATGAGATTTCACATTCACATCTTTCCAGTTCGGAGTGTTTACATTACTAACTTTAATCTTCATTGTATGATTACTTGATTGATTAATATTTCTTTTCATCAGCCTAACTGACGCTTCATCGCATTGCGCAATGCAATATCGTAGGCCTCATAATAATATTGTATGAAATGTTTCCATAAAGCCTGCTCCGCCACTTGGGCTGCACGCTTACGGATTTCTTTGATTTCCGCATCTGTCTTTGTGGAGAACATAGCTATCGTATCCTTAATGCCGTCTGCCACTTCGGAATAGTTATAGTCCGAACGGTGCAGCACTTCTACTCCGTCGTCGATGCCATGCTGGTTCTTGAGGCTATTCACCCAAAGTCCGAAACCGGCAAGATCAGTCGTAATAGTCGGTACGCGAAAAGCCACGCTCTCCAACGGAGTGTATCCCCAAGGCTCATAATAGGAAGGATAAACGCTCAGATCCTCTCCCAATATCAAGTCGTAATAGTGCTTGTTGAGAATTCCATCTTTGCCGTCCTGATAGCAAGGAACAAAAATAACTTTCACCTTATCTTCGGGACGGTTGTTCATACCGAGGTACTTCAACATATCCAAGACTTGGTCATGCGTCATATTGTGCAGCCAGTGTGTAATGAAAGGCACTTCCAAAGGAGTGGTATAATGTTCGTCCTTCTTTTTCAGACGTCGCTGCAGGTCCTCACGAGGATCACCCACCCAACTGGGAACGTTGACGAAAGCCAGCACTTTCTTTTTCAGATTCTTATCGCGATTCAGACGGTTCAATGATTCCAAGAACACATCGATGCCTTTATTCTTGAACTCGTAGCGCCCGCTTGTTCCTATAATGAGTGTATCATCATCGAACTCCTGCCCCAAAAGACTATTTGCCACACGCAGCATAACGGCACGTGCGCGCTTGCGCTTACCGGTAAATGTAGCACCTTTAGGAACGAAATCGTCCTCGAAACCGTTCATAAGGATTACATCGGCAGGCTTGTCAAGCAACTCCTTACATTCATTATTGGTAATTTCGCTTACGGTAGTAAAGCAATCGACATAATGGGCGGTCTGTTTCTCAATGGAATGTTTGGACTCCATGTTCAGCTCCTGCGCCATTTGATCGCCATTGTAAGCAAAAAGATAATCGTACAGCGGCTTGTTGTTACCCGCAATAGAGCGTCCTATCGAAGTGGCGTGGGTGGTAAATATTGTAGCAATCTCAGGAACGGCAGTCTGCAAATAAAGTGCAGCCATGCCTGTCATCCACTCATGCGCCTGAAACACCACTTTATCCGTTTCCGTCAAATTATACCGATAGAAACTCTCCACCACCTTTCCGGTGGCATATGCAAACATGGAGGCTTCATCATAGTCACCGTATGCATGCAGGGAGTCCACTTGATAGTGTTCCCACATTTCCGTATAAATTTCATTCTTTTGTGCAAAGAAAGGTTGGAAATCAACCAGTATGACAATAGGCTCACCCGGAATATTCCAGCGGCCTACGCGGACAGAGAGGTTATCTTTTTCAATAGCATATTTTTTCCATGCGGCACAAAGGTTCTGGGACTCGATAAATAAAGGATTCTCTTTCCCTTGCCAAAAATCCGGACCCACAAAAAATACTCTATCGTGAAAGTTTGTCTGCAAAGTGTTTGCTCTGGTAGACAACACTGTATAGATACCGCCCACTTTATTACACACTTCCCAACTCGCTTCGAAGATGTAATCGGGGGTAAGTAGCTCTTTAACCATATATGTTATAATCTCTTTATCATAATTACGGCTGCAAAAGTACGCATTATTCTTTGAAAAATAGCCTTTTAATCGAAAAAACTGATTAAAAGACTATATACAATCGTTTGCATAAATGTTATCGATAACGATGAAAGCCCGTCAAATCAGGGAATGGAGAAAGGACAGCACTGAACGGGAAAAACAAAAGACAAGAATTAAAGTAAAGGATATTGAAAAGCCCCGGAATTTCACAGGGACATTCCGAGGCTTTCAATATCTTTTAATACTTCTTTAGGCGGTCAGCGCACTACCGATCAAGAAGGTAGCAGCCAAAGCTACGATAGCATAAAGTTCAGGGAATACAGCAAGAATCAGCGTATTGCTGAACACATCATGTCCCTGTCCGATAGCAGCGATACCATTGGCACAAACCTGTCCCTGACGGATAGCCGAGAACAAAGCAACCAATCCTAAAGCAATACCTGCACCAAGAATAGCGGCTGCCTGAATAGCCGTCATGCCCGGAGTAAGAATACCGAAAATAGTCTGGAACATAAAGTAACCGGCGAAACCATACAATCCCTGAGTACCGGGAAGGGCTGTCAACACCAAGAAGTTACCAAACGCGCTATCGTTTTTCTTCAATGCACCAATAGCTGCATTACCGGCAATTGTCACACCATAGGCACTACCGATACCTGACAAACCAATCATCACTGCAATGCCAATATAGGCAATCAATAAATTCATTTCCATAATTTTATTCGTTTTTTATTGTTTATATTTTTATTTATTTCTCTTTATAAAGCCCATGTCATTTCCACACTGCCTTATCTCTCAATTTTAATTCTTAAATTTCATTTTTTAAACGGCTTGTACTCCTTCCCACCGCCTTCATATCCTGAGTTCTTGAAGAATTCCACAAAGGTCAGACGCATAGGATGAACCATCGCACCCAGCACATTCATAAAGATGTTGATGGCATGGCCTATAACGAATATCAATACCATTACAATAGGTCCTGCAATAACATTATCAGGGCTCATGCCCACCGCCAAACTATTGAACACGCCTGCCAGGATGCCACCCGAAAGCCCAAGGGCAAACAAGCGCACATACGACAATACATCACCAAGTAAACCGGTAGCCATATTGTAGGAATCCCAAAGCCCAAGTCCGATATTGAGGAATATATTCTTTCCCGGACTGTTGTAGAGGAAAATCATGGCTGCCGCTACACCAAGGATGCACAAATGCACCGTACCACCCAGCGGCATCACTTCCGGTAATAGGGCCCCCATTCCACAGGAGATCAACAGTATGATCCAGCCTATTGTAGCTACGGCATACTTAATTCCGAACTGAATACCCTGGTTTACAGCTTTCAGCACCATACCGAACAAGATCTGTACCACACCGAGTATCAATGACAGCTGGAACATATCATTATTGTCCATAAACAAGGTTTCTTTCATTTTCTGGAAGAAAGGCAGGTCAATATCGTAGATGTTCGCTCCGAAAAATGTACCCGTCAATAATCCGCAGAAGAAAGTGGATGCCGCCAATACTTGTATCAATGAAAGAACAGGCCTCATTGTCGCACTAATATTCTTGGCAAACAGGCGATACAAGGTAGCTCCCAAAAATAAGAACAACCCGTATCCGGAGTCTCCCAGGCACAAACCGAAGAACACCATAAAGAAAGGTGCAAAGAAAGGAGTCAAATCCAACTCATTATACTTAGGCAACATATAGAGCTTGCATATCGGCTCGAACCATGCAAAGAAACCTTTGTTGTTCAACTGTATAGGCACGTTGTCGCCCGGTACGGGGGATGTAACTTCGTAATACACATGCTGTGCATCAAGCCATGTGGAAATCTCTTCAATCCTGGAAGCCGGCGCCCAGCCTTGCAACAACATCAGCTTTTCTCCTGCAGTAGCCTCCGTATTCAGCATTACTTTAGAGAACTCCATATCGGTGTTCACCTCTTTCAAAGCAGCACGTAACGAAGGTAGTTCTTTTTCTGCAAGTCCTTTCAACTTCTTCTCATTGTCCGCCAAAGCCTGTTCTGTCTCGTCACAAAGAACCTGTACACGTTCCAGTGAACAAGACGGCAGCTTTGCCTGCTCCGCATCCAAATCCACACCTTCGGCATTTTTAGTTACCGTAACAAAATAGACACGAGAAGACAGGCGGTTGATAACCATTGCATTATAAGTCTCTTCCCATAGGTCATCGTAATTGCTTTCCGAACAGCTATAAAAGCCTACCGTCAGTCCGGCATCATGCAGACGTGACAGGCTTGCAGGTTCAAAGTTCCCCCAAGGTTCCAGCGCTGCTTTTTCTTTCTGGTAAGTTTGCAGCAATTGTTGCAACTTATTCTTTTCAGCCTGCAACTCATCCACTTCATTCAACACCTCCAAACCGCGAGCAGCCGAAGCTGCTGTTTCAGTTACCGCTGACTTGGCAGGCTTTAAAGCTTGCAGTAATTTTTCGGTCATCTGCAGACGACCAGACAGACGAATACTGTCCTGCAATTCTGTATTGTCGGCAACGCCTTGTTGCTTTTCAGCGACGTGCACCACACCGAGGTCGCGCACACCATTCAGGAATGTCTCGTACTCCTTATGATATACAAGGAACGTGAGCTTCTTCATTTTTGTAATCATGCTTCTGTCTCCTTCCTTTTCTCTTGGTGGGACTTCATGATTTTCTGCGATGACTTGGAGAGGTTCTCCTCGTCTTCCATGAAGCGCTTGATCTTTCGCAGAGCATCCTGATAGCCTGGAATCTGCACTTTCTCAAAGAGGTTTACCTTTTGGGTAGTCTTCTTACGTGCATGTTCCAGCAAGCCCAGTTTGGCGACGATAAACTCCCGCTCGATAGCCGTCTGTGCCAACACCTTGAGCAAATGTATGCCGTCGGCATACCATTTGGGGGCATTGAACAGGCTGTAGGGACGTATCTCAAAATCAACGTTTTCGAGCAACGGCACCCGTACACCGGCAATCTTTTTCACGCCGAGATGTACATCGCTCACCTTTATCAATGAGGAATCAAACTCATTCCAAAGGGCAAACATCGCTTCGTAGGCCTGGATTTCCCGTTCCAACTTCTCATCCAGCGCGGCAGCTTCTGATTTGCAGCGCTTCACTTCCATGCGTAGTGCGCTCTCCTTATTCTTGATAATAGGGAGTGTACGTACCCGCACTTTCAGTTGCTTTTCCAACTGCTGGAGGGAAGTTTTATTATATTGAAACTTAATCATACGAAATTAATAATTAATAATTAAAGAATTAAACTGACTTCAGAGAGGTATTGATAATGCATACCAACATCTTTTTCAGTTCTTCATTATCACTCTTTATAGAACTATAGCCATCTTCTGCCAGAATCTCAGTTTTAAATAATAATTCAAGCCAATAAGATGTTTCGTTTGCTTCTTTTAATGCAATTCGCATTTTATGAATAAAATCGGCTTTGCTTTCAGCGTATTCCGCTTCCCTTACTAATGCCCCGATAGCAGTACCCGAACGAACAACCTGACCAGATATATCAAATTCCTTATGATTCTGTAAGAAGTGTTTCAATTTAACAATCCGTATCGCAAAGTCCATGCTCTTCTGCCTGATTGCACTATCATTTTTCATGCTCCGCCAATTTCATTCTTTCATTCTTTCATTCTTTCATTTGTGGGCCAATATTGGTCCACAAGTTCTTTCTTGATATTCACTTCTTCCGGACGGAAATACTTGCCGAACAGGCTCCAGGCCACGTCGAGCATTTCTGTCGTATCGAGGTTCACATCGATAGCCAGCAGTTGGTTGGAGTAATCCTTGGCAAATGCAAGGGTACGTTCGTCATAGTTCGTCAGGTCGAAACCGTTCTCCAACTTCGTCTTGGCATTGGCAGCATCGGCGTACAGACGTACAGCAGCATTCATCACCTGCGGATGGTCCTTACGGGTCTTCTTACCTGTAACGAGCTGTTTCAGACGGGACAGTGAACGGAATGGGTCAACGATAACCTTACCGATATCCGTATCACGACGCAGGAATAACTGACCTTCCGTAATGTAACCCGTATTATCAGGCACAGCATGCGTAATGTCGCCACCGGACAATGTAGTTACCGCGATAATGGTAATGGAACCACCACTCGGGAACTGTACAGCCTTCTCATAGATCTTAGCCAAATCCGAATAAAGAGAACCCGGCATAGAGTCCTTGGAAGGAATCTGGTCCATACGGTTGGATACGATAGCCAAGGCATCGGCATAAGAAGTCATATCGGTCAACAGTACCAGTACCTTTTCATCATTGTTCACAGCAAAATATTCTGCCGCCGTCAATGCCATGTCCGGAATCAGCAAACGTTCTACGGGAGGATTCTCCGTTGTATTCATGAAGCTGACGATACGGTCGAGTGCACCGGCATTGGAGAACACATTCTTAAAGTACAGGTAGTCATCGTTCGTCATACCCATACCACCCAGAATAATCTTATCTGTCTCGGCACGAAGTGCCACATTCGCCATTACCTGATTAAACGGCTGGTCAGGGTCCGCAAAGAACGGAATTTTCTGTCCGGATACCAGCGTATTGTTCAAGTCGATACCTGCAATACCTGTTGCAATCAGTTCCGACGGTTGTTTACGGCGTACCGGGTTCACAGACGGACCACCGATCTCCACTTCCTGACCTTCGATGGACGGACCTCCGTCAATCGGATCACCGAAAGCGTTGAAGAAACGCCCTGCAAGCTGTTCGCTCACTTTCAGCGTAGGCGACTTGCCCAGGAATACTATCTCCGCATTGGTCGGAATACCTTCCGTACCTTCGAATACCTGCAGAGTCACATCGTCACCGGCAATCTTCACCACCTGGGCGAGCTTACCGTTTACGGTAGCCAACTCGTCATACCCTACCCCTGTTGCTTTCAGTGAGCAGGTAGCTTTCGTAATCTGAGTGACCTTGGTATATATTTTTTGAAATGCTTTTGTTGCCATCTATATATTTACAATTTAGCAATTTACAATTTACAATTTTCGCATTCTGACTTTCTACCACCTACACACACATGCCGAACGGCAAATTGTACCTTGTAAATGGTAAATTGTACTTTTCCTTATGCTTTACGTTCTTCAATCAGTTCCTGCAACTGCTTACGGAATCCTTCATATTCTTCAGACTTGAACTTCGAATAGTTCATCTGCTTGCAGACATTAATCATCTTCTTGAAGTAATCCATTACCTCATTAAAGTTATCGAATTCAAATTCCGTATGACAGATGTCAATGATCATATTCAGGATATCCTCCTGACGTTCCATCGGTGTTACAGCATCAATTTCGTCGAAAGCATCCTGTTGCAGGATTACAAAGTCAATCAACTCTGATTTCCAGAACGTTACATGATATTCTACAGGAACACCGTCATCACCCAGGATATTGATCTGTTCGGCAATCTCCTTACCGCGTTGCAGGCGGTTTTTGATTTCGTTTACCTTACCAATCCATTCACCATTGATATGATTTTTGATATATTCCTCAAATTCAGGATATTCGATGTATTTAGAGTAAGAATCAATCGGATTCACGGCAGGATAGCGTTTCTTGTCGGCGCGATCCTGTTCAAGAGCATAGAAACAACGGGCTACTTTCTTCGTATTTTCCGTTACAGGCTCTTTCAGGTTACCACCGGCAGGAGATACCGTACCGATAAAGGTAATAGATCCCGTTTCACCGTTACCCAGCACTACATATCCGGCACGTCCGTAGAAGTTGGAGATGATAGAAGACAAGTCCATCGGGAATGCATCAGGTCCAGGCAACTCTTCCATACGGTTGGACATTTCACGCAATGCCTGTGCCCAACGGGAAGTAGAGTCAGCCATCAGCAATACCTTCAGACCCATGCTACGATAATATTCCGCAATCGTCATAGCCGTATATACAGATGCTTCACGGGCAGCTACCGGCATGTTCGAGGTATTAGCGATAATGATTGTACGCTCCATCAACTTACGTCCTGTATGCGGGTCAACCAGTTCCGGAAACTCCGTAAAGATTTCCACAACCTCATTGGCACGCTCACCACAAGCAGCGATGATTACGATATCCGCTTCCGCCTGTTTGGAGATGGCATGCTGAAGCACCGTCTTTCCTGTACCGAAAGGACCGGGGATAAAGCCCGTACCACCTTCTACAATAGGATTCACAGTATCGATTACACGTACACCCGTTTCCAGCAGTTTAAAGGGACGCGGTTTCTCCTTATAATTCGTCATGGCACGTTTCACCGGCCATTTCTGTATCATGTTCACATGAATGTCATTTCCTTCTTCGTCAGTCAACACGGCTACGATATCTTCGATGCTGTACTCACCTTCATCCACGATGGACTTCACAGTACATACACCTTTCTGGGTAAAGGGTACCATGATTTTCAGCGGTTGAAAGTTTTCGTCCACCTGTCCCAGCCAGGCAGCAGCTTCCACTTTATCACCCACTTTCACCAAAGGCATAAAGTGCCATCTGCTTCCCTTGTCCAGCGGATACGTATATTGCCCGCGTTTCAGGAAGACTCCATCCATCTTGTCGAGGTCGTTTTGCAGACCGTCGTAGTTTTTCGAAAGCATACCCGGGCCTAATGTCACCTCAAGCATGTGTCCGGTAAATTCGGCTTCAGCCCCTACTTTCAGTCCGCGGGTGCTTTCAAACACCTGCACGTACACATGGGTACCTACCACCTTAATCACCTCCGCCATCAGCCGGTCACCTCCGGTCGAGATGTAGCAAATCTCGTTCTGTGCCACCGGGCCGTCAACGACGAGGGTTACCATGTTGGCGATAACGCCACTAACAGTTCCTTTTGTTGCCATATAATTATGTTATTTATTTTATCTGAATTCTGCGGGTATCTGCACCTCGTCCTTCAACGTTGCTATGATGCTGCGGAACAATTGGTTACCCTTTTCCTTATCCAAAGAAATCCACCGTTCTATCATTTCCAGTTGCAACAGGAAAACAAACAGTCGTTCCACGGTGAAATAATTGAAGAAAGTAGCTTCTTCCATCCAATTCCAACGCAACTGATCTATTTTCTTCTCCCGTTCCACCAGTTCTTCGGTTTCGCTGATCTTTACTAACTGATCCAGGAAATCCACTTCCCCCGTCAGCCCGAAATCACGGGCACCGGATGTACGCAAAGCCTCGCACACTTCCGTATCACCCACTATCAGCGGAGCGATATCCATCTTGAATTTCCGGGCAGTCAGTGCCACCAGTATATTGTTCATCGTCAGATTAAACGCAAACCAGGAAGACACGAACTTATTTTTGCACTTCATTGCATATTCATAATAAAGCGCAGCCAGACGGTCTTCATGCAGAAAATCGTCCTCAGCAGCAACATTGAAATATTCGGAAATAAAAGTGGAGAGATAGGAAGGAAATACAGCATCAGCCACCTCGTCACCATCTTTAAGCGATGAGATAAACTCAGCCAATTCTTCTGCGGAATAATTTCCACGAGAGTCAATGGCAGCGTCTTTATCCTTTAGTAATTTCAGAACGTTCGCATTGTCAAACTTCAGATAGAACAAATCAATCAGCTTTCTATCTTTGTCGGACAAATCCGGATACAGTTCCGCTTTGAAATCAGCTACCGTATAGCTCAGCTTACTGTCCTCCAATGTGAGTTCGGGCAAACCGGCTACCAAGTAGTAATAGTATTTACTCATATCCTGTGGTTTTAGAACAGCATTTCCACTAACTGCGGACGCAGGAATTCTTTGAAGTAATTCATAAATTCTTCTTCACCGAAGTTTACCTTGTACGAACCATCGGCAGGCGAAACTGTAAACAACGTCTTGTTTCCGTTCACTTGCTCTATCTTCACTCCTTTATCCAGCAACGCTTTTGCCTGTGAAGCAAAGTATTTTTTCAGACCATCTGCATCAGCAGTCGAAATCACGATAGGCTCATTCACACTCCACTTGGAAGCCAACGCAACTATAAATGCATTCAGATAATCTTTATCGGCAGCAAATGCTTTCACATCCGCATTGACAATTTTATCCGTCACAAGTGTGGCGATTTCAGACTTCAGGGCATTCACAGCCTGGCCGGCGAACAATTTTAATTCCGACTTGGTATTTTCTGCCAGTTCATCAGCAGACTTACGAGAGGCAGCCACAATTGCTTCAGCTTCTTTACGAGCATCTTCTACAATTTTCTTGGCTTCATCTTGAGCGTTAGCGATAAGTTTTTGGGCCTCGGTGTTACCTTTTTCAACCCCCTCGCGGTAAATCTTATCAGTCAACTCTTGAATTTTGTTTTCCATATAACAGGAGTAATTTTAATAATTATATAATTGCGATTTTTTCCCTTTTTATTAGATTCGAGTCCAAAAGTACTAAAATCCCTCAGATAAAAAAGAGAAAGAACGGAATAAAAACACCCTATTTTTCAAAAAAAGTCCTTTTATACCATTTTTATTCCGTAAAGATAAGGATGAAGTTGCAAACTTAAAAGAAATTGCTTGCTGAAAAAGGAAAATAGAGGGTTCAAAGAGGAAAAAAAGCTACTGAAAGCAACCATTATAAATACAAAAAGCCCCCATATCGTTAGATATGGAGGCTTTCCTCTAAAAACGGCAACTACCTACTCTCCCACTTTACGCAGTACCATCGGCGTGATCAGGCTTAACTTCTCTGTTCGGAATGGGAAGAGGTGGAACCCTGATGCTATAGTCACCTAAATAAGTTAGACACGATGTAAAAAGTAAAGCGTTAAAACTGAACGTATATATCCGCCATACAAGGCAAGGACCAAAAGTGAACGGGCAATTAGTAATGCTCGGCTATGATGTTACCACCTGTACACCTGCATCCTATCAACGTTGTAGTCTTCAACGACCCTAAGAAATCTAATCTTGTGGCTGGCTTCGTACTTAGATGCTTTCAGCACTTATCCAA
>OGLT01000081.1_pt1 | contig 85826 bp, 90 predicted proteins | sample 1572911 | NCBI WGS metagenome assembly OGLT01 (sample SAMEA2582014, study PRJEB24529) | metagenome | biome: Human gut stool | place: China | collected 2011 | reverse complement strand
TTTTCCCGCTGGATTGCCATATCCAAAATTATTACATCGCCGCTACGGGCGCACAGTCAAAATACGCCATGCCCAATTTGGCGAAGAAGAACACAGCCAGAACAAGGTCAATCACGGGAAAGACCACATTATTGACAACCGTTTTGATCTGGGCGGATGCGTCCGTCCAAGTGCCTTCAATGGCACCAGCCACATCCCCGGTTCCTGCCGCAAATGCGGGTACCGTAAACATGATGGCCAGCATCATTACCATTACGACCGCACAGAGCATCTTTTTCGTTTTCATCATCAAATACCACCTTTCTTTGCTGAAAAAAGAAAGGCCGCAGGGGTGTTCCCGCGGATGGATGATCTATCCCGAACAGGCCGCGAGGCACTTTCCCACGGCCCGTTTCTTTTCTGATTTTGTTACTGTGAATGCTTACATCGTGAGCACAGGTCCACTCAGTTCCTGTGTTTCCAGGAACTGAGCCCGGATTATTTCTTCAAACGCTTCCTTTGCTAACCTACAGAAGACAGAGTACATAGGCAGACCGTTCTCAGCCGTGTATTCATACGGTTCAGGTAACCGCCCGCATTTTGTAAAAAAGTTCTTTTCCGCCTCCATAAGCCGCTCAATAGACCACTCACGTACTTCGTTCCGATATGCCAAGACGGTTTGAACATGGCGCTCATCTCTTGCGGAGAGAAGCGTGGGGTAACGAAGTTCAGCATACTCTTGGGCGGTCGTGTCCATATAGCGTTCAAATGTTCTGCGTGTCGGCAGCCCATATTGAGGCTTCATTTCCCTTGCCACTGGCAGCCTTCTGTTCTTTTCTACAAATCCCGCAAAGGCTTCTTCGATTTTCTCCTTGGTCCATACTGCCGGAAGCCCTTTTTTGCACATTGTCAACCGCCTCTTTACATCAAGAAAGAAATATCTAAAAACTGCGTTTGAGCAGCCTCGACCAGTGGGGCTACTTCAATGACCTCTGGATTCTGTTGGAACTTCAAATCTCCCCGGAAGCCCAGTTTCAGGTTACTGAATGTTTCGGCGGCCTTCAGCAGTTCGGGCGGCGATCCTGGAGGCATCTCCTGCATCCACTGTACCCATTCACCTTTCTGAAAGCGGGGATTTAGCCGAAGGATCACATAGTCCTCCGGCACAAACTTGGGATAGCGGCCGATGCTGCCGCCCACCTTATAGTAGGGCTTTCCCTCCATCATGACCGTGGCCCGCATGAGCGTCAGGGTATCCTCCAAAGAGGCGCAAAACCAGCACTCCCTATCGCCCATACGCCTGATTCGGCCATCCCGCAGGATGCTGTCCAGATTCTTTCGGTGCGTGTAGTGGTAGACCTCGCCAGGCTGCTCATCCAGTCGGATGTATCCCATGGCTTCACCTCCCGCCTATAGATCAAGCGGAGCGATATGCCAATCGTCCCATAGATTGCCCCGGATATTCAGTGAATCGGTGAGGTTGACCGAGAGCATCCCTGCCGGGGTCCAGCAGTCAATGACCCAGGTGTTGACTGTATAGGAGCCATCCGGGTACCAGATAGGAGTGAAATGGGTACGCCGGTTATAGGTGCTATACTCGTTCTTCTGGAACTCCAGCCTGGAAGACGAGGAACTGATGGACATGCGATCCAATAGCCGCCAAAAGGATTCATAGTTGAACTCTGGTAAGTAACTGACTGCATTCTGCAGGGCGGTGGTAGCCGACCTCTGGGAACTGTTCACTCTGGCGGTGACCACCTGATTGACCCCATAGCCGGACTTCATGGTGCTGTCGCTGGCGGTGGGATTCTTCTCGTCTGGAGTAATTTCCATAGCAGCGGAAAGGCTGGCACTGTAGCGGTCCAGATCAAATTCCCACCAGCCGTGGTCGCACCAGTATCCGTCCTCATCATCGCCATGCCATACCCAATACTCCTGCCACCATGGGTCCCAAATGGTCCACTGGGCCGAGGTTTTCTCCGGCCGGTCTGGGACCGGGGAGGGTGTGAAGGAGTCGTTCCGGTCATCTGCTACTGGATTGGGCGGCGGATTCTCGTCCAGATCTACGATCTTACAGTGGATGGTGGCCTGTGCTGATCCTGGGCCGGATACATCCACATCGATGGTCATGTCCTGCGGCTCGTCCGGTGTAGTCCAGCGTACCCAGGCCAATTGGGAATCTCCGTCCGGGTAGTAGACATTGCTGACCGTATAGGTCGTCCCATCAATATGGAACTGTACAGTGACCGGATCATCCGGGTCACTTTGGCCACCGCTGACCTCTACCGCCGTGATGACCTCGGTATTGGTTCGGTATTCATAGTCATAGGTGCTGATCTCCGGCTCCTCCGGCTGCTCCTCAAAGCGGACGATACCAAGCCCAAGGGAGGACTTGATGTCCGAGTTGGACACATTCTTATTGGTGGGGCCGGACCATGCGGGATAGCCTAAATCTGGGGTTTCCAGAAACATGGACAGGGGAAGGTTTTTGGCCGTCAGCGATCCCATCCAATAGCGGAGTTGTCCTCCAACCACCTCGTCATAAAGGGCGGTCTCTGTCGCTGTTGTGGCAATCATGACACCTTGGAACTTATAATAGGCGATGGGTTCCAGCAGAATTTTGTATTCGCCGCTGATGAGCGTGTCATAATCCATACCAGTTTCTTCCGCAATGAACTTGACAACATATTCTGAACAAAAATACTTTTTGATGGCCTCGATGTTATTACGCCCGTTTGTACTTATGATGCGAGGCATTGGTTGTACAGGGTTTTTATAGCTATACCCGCCTTGTACGGGAGAGAGCCCAGTACCATTATTGTACTGGATTTTACTGACCTTTCCGAAATGATATATTCCTGCAGATGGTGTTTTGTTGGTCAAATCAAATGGTGTAGTAACAACGGCATGGTCACTTGCCCGCACTACGGTTACACGCACCCCTTCGTTTCCGGGGTTCCAACTGCCATGACTCGTCGCATCCCCCATACTCCCGCCGCCACCATCAATGTTACCAGACCCGCCAGTTCCATTCGCGGCATAAACTTGTATGCAAGTAAAGGAAAATATCATCACAACGGCCAGAAACAGGTTAAAGAGTCGTTTCACTTGATCTCCTTTCCCACAAAATAAAAAGCACAGCCAAAGCTGTGCTTTTTGAAGATGCGATATTACTTTATCCCATTATGCCAACCTGAGTATTGATATCTCCATCACTATCGATACTTCCACCTTGATTTGCGCCTGCGTTGGGAACATTATCGAAACCAGGCAGGCCGCCACTGGTGTTGGTGGAGGGCTGTTCAGGGGGAGGCGTCACATTGTTGTGATCTTGCGGCTCAGGAGTACCCTCGACCGGAGTCCCATCCGGCGTCTTGGTGGGGTCCTTCAGTTCATCCTCTGTATATTCCGGTTTGACCGGGTCCGGCTGAATGGTCTGCTCTGTGCCGGTAAAATCAGCGCCGTTTCCATCATCGGTGTTGGTACTGGCATCCGGGGTTTCCGGGTTAACGGTCACATTATCTCCCGGCTTCTGGTCATCCCCGGATTCTGCGGGAGGCGGGGTACTGCTGTCCGGGTCCACCACTACATCGCCCTGCTGGGAGCTGCTGGGCGGGAGCAGGTCATCGGTGACCTTGTCTTTGCTGAAGCTGCTTGCGATCACAGCAACCAGGATTGCGCAGACCACAAGACATCCGGCCACGGTCAGCCACTTCTTGGTATTCTCCGTCATCGTTTGGATTCCTCCTTTTTCTGTTGATTATGCTTCTTGTCAAACTGTCTGTGTGACTTCAGGCGGCCAAGGATAGTTCGGCTTTAAGATCTGCTGCCTACATTTTCCTATACCGCCCGTCCTTTGTCAACACGAACCCTACCACAAACAGGCAGAGAAGTCTATTGGGACAATAGAAAACTTTTTGAAAACTGCGTTAAAACCGAGGGGCATAGCCCGCGCTGACCTTGACTGTCATCCGCATGGGCGGCAGAAGCTCTCCTCCAAAAGACACTGGAACCTCCAATTCGATTTCACAGTCCGCCACAAAACGGTCGCCGGCGCTGTCGCCGGAAGCGAACGGTGCGTTGCGGATCTCCACATCAAGGCCCCACACACGGAACTCCATCCCACCATCCTCTGTGTACTGAGTATGGTAGCCGCCCCGATAGGTCAGCCCAAGGATATCGTCCAAGCGTCCATAGATATCGCCATAGTCCAGTGATTCCTCAAAATCTCCCGCCAACGGCTGGTAGGCGCCGGAGTAGCCCTCCCGGACGCCATGGTACACATCGTCATAGTTGTCGTTGACGGTGGAGATCACAGCCTCCTGCACCGCATCCCGAACCCCCTGGGCCACGATGAGCAGACGGAAATATTCGCTGATGCAGCACATCAGCATTACCAGCACCAGCACAATGGCAATAATCAGGGGGAAGGCCACGCCGCGCCGGTCTTTCAAAATCTGCCTGAGTCTGTTCATTTCCAGTACACCTCCGACTTTCCTGTGGCATCTGCCCGCAGGGTGATGGGGAAACTGCCAAAGCCGGCAAAGAGACCGAGGTCGATCTCATGAGTGAGCGTGACCGTGACCTCCTCGTTGAGCTGGATGCGGCCGGTATCGCTCCATTCAATCTCCGGGTCCAGGCCGGTCTGCTCCCGCAGGGCCTGTTCCCGGCGGTCAGTTTCCGGCCCGATCCTGCCGGCGATTTCCGCCTCACGCACCAGTTCAGTGGCAAAGGTATCGAGCTGCTGTTTGGCAATAAAGGCTGGGAGGACCTGCACTGCCAGCGCGATCACCAGCATGGCGCAGAGCACCAGGACGCACACATCGATGTATCCCTCTCCGCGTCGGGATCTCAAAATCCGTTTCAGCACATGGTTACCTCCTCGCCTAAAGTCAGATCCCTTTCCTGACACTGAGCATTATATTCGCTCAAAATACTGGAGATAGAGCTTTCCGATGAAAGATCAGTTTTATCACTTGTCAGGAATTGGTATAGTGCTTCCACAGGATTTTTTGGCTTAAGGATTAAATCCAAGTCATCATCGTCGAGTTCATAACTGTCATGGATAAGAGCAGAAAGCAGGCTTTCCTTTGCCGCAGTTTCAGCTGAATGGCGATAAATTTCATCGGCAGATAGCTGCTTCACCCTTTGAGCATATTCCTTCATTTCATCTTCCGCACGATCAATCAATCGATAGATGCTGCCTGTATAGTCCATTGGGCACCTCCTCTCTTAAAACATCCCGCCCAGGGAATGGATGATCTCGTAGATGATGATGGACAGATAAGTCACCAGGAAGCACATGAGCAGGACAAAGGAGAATACACGGATCTTAGGCGGGATTTTCATGGCCTTTGCCTTGAGGCGCTGGAGTTCCAGCTGCTTCATATCGTGGCTGAGCATCTGAAAGTAGTGGACCCCATTGTCGCCTCGCAGCACGCCGATGAGTCCGCGGACAATGTCCGAAAGCAGCGGAGAGTTGAACCGGGCCTCAAAGCGGGTCAGCGCCGCCTCATAGGAGCCGGAACGCATATCCGCGGTGAGGACATCCAGTTCAGCGGAGAAAACAGGACCGGAATTCTGCTTATAATGCTCAATCATGCTCAGCACATCCCGGCTGGCGGCCAGTTCTTGGGTGATGGTGGCCACGAACCGGGGCAGTTCCGCCTCAATCTCGTCCCTCTTGGCAGAGAGTTTTTCCTCCGCCCTGCGAATCTCTTTGAAATAAACCGCCACCGCCAGAAGAACAACTATCAACGCCAACATTGGGAAAATCAACAGGCACGGAATCACCGTCAGCAGCACTGCACCGGTCTTGACCATGGCAAAGGCGGTGTACTCCTCCGGTGTCATGTTCAGCCCAGCAGCGGCCAGCGTATTTTTCAGACGGCCCCGCTTATACTCATCCATATGGATGTGTGGGGCCAGCTTGATCGCCCAGCCCATGAGCAGGGCCTCCACACTGCGGGCCTGCTTCTTCTCCTGGCGGCCCACCGAGAGCATGGCACGCTGGGTGGCCAGACGGGGGAGCCTGAGCAGATCAGCCGTCAAAAGAAACATACCCAGCGCAAGGAATATGCCAAATAAAAACAGAAGGAAAGTCATGGTTGTTTTGTTCACCTCCACATAAAAACAGAGCCAGTACACGACAGATGTGTACCGGCCCTGTTTTTCTTCTTATGCTGTATTACAAGGCACTCTTTCTATAGCATTATTGCATCACATCTAACTCCGCAACAAATGACGGATCAAAGTCATCCCGCCAGTTTCGATAGTCAGGATACAGTCCCAAACCCTTTCGGATGAGCTCCCGGTTTTCCGGGGTGTCAATATAGATACCGTCCGGGATGCCGTCCATCCCATAGATGAGCCGGACCCCATCCTGCTCCGCTGCCTTTGCTGCTTCAAAATCTCCATCATAGAGCGCCATGTCATCGATGCGTTCTACATGGAGGGCCTCCGGAATATAGGAACCATGGTTGATCGTTGCGGTAATAAAATAGCCCTTTTCCTGGTTACTGATGAGGATCACCTCCGATACTCAATGGGCTGGGTCAGCTTGATGACCGCTGCGGTGCTGATGAACATCACAGCGGCAATGGCTGCCAACAGCGCCTGCCCCAGCGGGGTGTGCATCAGAACATCGTACCAGTCCTGATTGAGCCAGTACAACAGCGGGATATTGCCGATGACCAGCACCTGCATGGTGATAAACTCCTTGCGGGGCTCAAACACCAGATTCTCCAGCTCACCGTTGACGATCCGCATATCGGAGAGTTTAGCCACGATGGGAGTCAGGATGGTCTTGAGCCCCCGGTCGTGTCGGCAGGTCAGCAGAGCGGCCACCCACTCCCGAAACACGGCGTTGTCGATCTTCGTCCCCATGTCCTGGAGGGCGGCGTCCACATCGGGGTCCACCAGCTTGATCCGGGTGAGAAACTCCACAAACACACTCCGGACGGGCGGGTTGAGATAGTCAATGTTTTCCTCCACTGCCGTCTGGATGTCCTCATTGCGGAGATAAGCTGTGGTGATGATAGAGAGGGCGGTTTCCAGTTCAGCGGCAATGTTCTTTTTGTAGTGATTTGCGGTCAGACGGATAAACCAGAACGGCACGAACATCATGCCCACCGCCAGCACCGGCACCAGGAAGAGGTTGCCCAGCGTCAGGGCGAAGGCGGCCCCTACCAGAAAAAGAAGCAGGGACAGGGCGCACACCATGGGAAACTTGGCGGCCCGGCCAGTCATCCGCAGAATGGTCTGTGTCTCCTCGATTTCCCGGCGCAGAAAGGATTTCTTTTTGCGCCGTGTACTCTCATTAACCTCCGACCGGATGCTTTTGGGCTTACTGGTGATTCTGCGGAACACCCCTTCAGTGAAGTCCATAGGGGAGATGTGTAAAAGGACAAAACAACCTGTGATCAGCCCTATACAGGCAATCAACTGGATCAGATTCATACAGATTCGCCTCCTTCCTTGCCGGTTTCAGGTTTGGCAGGCGGCTTGGACTGTGCGCTCCTGGTCTTCGGAGCGGGCGTTGCCTGTCCTGCCTTTGCCGGACTGGAGCCTGACTTACCCTTAGAGGGAGCGGACTTTTTGCCCACGAGCTGAGTCAGCACCTCCTGCGGCATACCATTGTCGATGAACCGCTTCTGCAGGCTTTCCGAGATGGGGTTGACCGCCTCGTGGCGGCCCTTAATACGGTATTTGCCGTCCTCCAACCGGTTTTCTTCGATTTTGAAGTGATAAAGGGTGTTGTACCGGCGCTCCCCAGTGGGCAGGATCTCACACTCCATGATCTCCATGATTTTACGGCTCTTATCCTCCAGCTGCTTGGCGAACACCACGATGGGGAATGCCTCGGTGACCAGATCCATGAGGGTATCGTCGGCCATCTCGTGCTTACGCTTGCAGAGGGTGACCATACGCCGCCATGTAGCCTGGGATGAGTTGGAATGAATGGTGGTCAACACGCCGTGGCCAGTACGGGCGGCCTCCTGTGCGGCATACGCCTCCGCAGACCGCATCTCGCCCACACAGATGATGTCGGGGTGGTACCGCAGGGCCATGTCCAGCAGCATATCCTGATCGATATTCTGCTTGGCGTTCTCGCTCTCACGGGTGATGGTGTGGATGACGCTGTTGCACACCCGGCCATCTTTCTCCCGCACCAGGTCCAGCTCACGGGAGCCGTTCTCGATGGTGAAAATACGCTTGTTGTCCGGGATGGTGGTCAGGAGCCAGCCTGCCACCGTAGTCTTGCCGGAACCGGTGGCCCCGGCAACGCAGACGGAAACGCCGTAACGCAGGCAGGCGGCCAGAAAGTCCAGCATGGGGCCTGTGGCTGTTCCACCTTTTACGAAGTCCTCTTTCTGCATATTCTGCGGGTTGACGATACGGATGGATGCCGTGACGCCCACATCCTCGTCCACCAAAGGGGTCTTGAGGACCGCGATGCGGATGTTCTTGCTGAGATGGCCCAGGACGGCGGGACTGGCATTGTCCAGCACCATACCGCTGACATGGAGCATACGGCGGATCACATTGACGGCGTGTTCAGGGCTGTCGAAATGTTCCTCCAGCTTGACCGTTTCGCCATTGGCGTACAACACCTCGATATCCCGCCAAGAGTTCACATTAATCTCCTCAATGCCGGTTCCGAAGATGTACTTGGTGAGCAGGCCGAACTCGGCCATCTCCGTGTAGAGGGCGTCCACCAGCTGGTCGCCGGAATAGCCTTTGACTGCGATGCGCCGGTCCTGCACATATTTGGTGATGTACCGTTTGATCTGGGCCTTGGCGTCTTCATCGCCGCCCTCGGTGATGAGGGCGGAATACTTGCCGGAGATATATTCCTGCACATCCTGCAGGACGGTGTTGAAATCCTGCCCTTCATTCTCCGGGGTGAAGAAGAGAGAATGCGCCCGATAGCCGCCTGCAGACTCTGTATTCAGGGACCGCCTGGGGAGATCCTCCGCCATGTTCACGCTATCTGTGGGATCAGCTTCAACCCCTGTCCCATCATCAGCTGGGGCGTGACGCAGCGGCTCATCTGCGGGCTGGGGTTCTCCAACGCCGGCTTCATGCTGATTCTGACCCATATTGCCGCTTACCGGGCAGTCCGGGCCGAAATAGAGGGGGAGTTCTTTTTTCCGCCCGTCCGGACCTGTCGTGATATGTGTTGCGGCGGCTTTCTCAGCGGACGCTTTGGGAGCGAACAGGGACTGACTTCGCTTCTCGCCTAACACCCAAACACCTCCCTGGCAATCTTCTCGATCTCCTTGCGGAATACCCGGCTGTCCTTCATGGATAGGTCCGCCAGCAGGTTGCCGGCCAGATACTGTCCCTCCAGCTCCGCCGAATGGGGCAGCGTGAAGGCCACTGTCCCCAGCGCCTGACTCATGTGATCCCCGGCCTGCTGGGACTTTACATTGCTGGCGGTCTTGTACTGCTTGTCCGTATCCCATTTGGCATCCCGCAGGAGGGGAAGTTGGCTGGACAGGTAGCTGATGCTCTTGAGGTCGGCGTTGGCCAGCCGCAGGACGGAATCCGCCTCCATGAGCGCCACAGCGGAGAGGATGTCGTTGGCGATGTAACTGCCGCAGTCAATGACCACATAAGGAGCGATCTCCCGCAGGCAGTCGATGAGCTCCCGCGCCTGCACCTCGTTGTAAGGCGGGTAGGTGTACTCATTCTCTCCCTTGAGCATCCCCAGCATGGTGAGGTAACCCAGGCGTTTGTGGGTGACCAGGTTGTTCTTGACCAGATTCTCCGACACATGGGCGGCGGCCAACACGCTCCCGAGGGAACGCTCGCACTCCAGATCTGCCGCCGGGCAGATACAGGGAAGCATTGGGGCTGTCATGTCGCAGAGAAGGAGGATCACATTCCGGCGCTTGTCGGCCAGATACTTGGCCAGCCGCACGGCCACGGTGGTCTTGCCGCTGCCGGGGCTGCCCCACACCGCCAGCACCCCGCCGCTCTGATCCTCCTGCTCACAGGCGTCCTCCTGGCCACTTCCTCGGGAAAAAATACCCGCTTTCTTGAAGTTCAGCATCAGGCCACCTCCTCGGTTTTCGCGGGCGCCTCCGTTTCTGCGGTTTCGCTGGAGTCAGCGGCGGGTTCGGACTCTGCGGGATTCTCCTGTGGTTTCTCCTCGGGGTCCGGCTCCGGGGGATACAATTCCAGAATGATCTCGTCTTGAGAGGTCAGGAACTTGTCGGCATTCTCCCGGTCGCCCCGGTAGACCAGCGCCAGATGGATGGTCCCCTCGGCCTCCAGCTCGGCCAACACTTTGGCCTGCTCGGGGGACACCAGCAGGGTGACAGTATCGGGCAGTTCCTTGTCATCCTCCTCGTCCACAGGCTCACCGGTGTTGGCGTCATAGCCGGAGGAGGCGGTAACACTGATAATCTCCACATACTGCAGCTCAGCGGGGACAACGGTCTGGCCCTGCTGCTTGTAGTCCGGGGCGATCACCGACACAATGTCGCCGCTCTGCAGCTTGCCGGAGAGCCCCTCCGCAAAACTTTTGATGGACACGGAGATGGCCTGCTGGCTCCCGTCCAGGCTGTACAGGTAGGCGTTTTCCGCTGCTGGGGCGTCTGAGAGTTTGGAAGGGATGATATAGTCGCCCACAGCCAGATCCGCAGTAGCGTATTTACCCACGGCGCTCTCTTTCTGCCGAAGGACATCCTCTGGGAGATTATAGCCGCCCACCTCCACGATCTGAACCATGCTCTCGGTGATCTCATCGCCGGCCCGGATGGGCTGGACTACCCGCACGATCTCAGCTTTCTGGCTGACGCTCTGGTTGAACAGCGGGGTCAGACCGAAGCAGATCAGCAGGGAGAGCAGGATGCAGATTACACCGACCACGGTGCGATTTTTCAAAAAACTCATACTGGCATTTCCTCCTTGATTTCATGTTGGGTCGGAAAGTCCGGGCATTACGCCCGGACCGATCTGGCCCTTCTGCTCCGCTTCAACCGGGGCAGAAGAATGGCGGCCGCCGTCAGGGGCAGGGTCACGCCAACGATGGTGAGCACAGTCTTTCTCGTTACATGGAACTTCTTCATAGCAGTCAACCTCCAAAACAGTATAGTGCGGCAAAGCCGATGGATAAAAATGGTCCCAGCGGCAGCGCAGCCCGTGTCATTGCGGGTAGCGGATGATGAATGAATTTTTGAAATAACATAGCGGTGCAGAAATACAGCACCGCCAGCAGCAGACCCAGCGCCATCCCCCAGATCCCCCGCCAAAAGCCCAGCACAAAGCCGGCCGCAGCAGTGAGTTTGATGTCGCCGCCGCCCATGCACTCCGGCCGGATCAGGGCGGCAATCAGCAGGGGCAGAGCCGCCAGCACTCCAAAAAACTGGGCGGGGCTGAAGGAGATCAGCCCCGCCGCGGCGGTCAAAAGACAGAGGAAATCCGGGATAGTACGCTTGCGGCAGTCCACCGCAGAGGCAGCGGCCAGTGCCGTGAGAAACAGGAACGCCTGCACCGGGTATCAGCCCTTGTAGTCAAACATTTCCTCTACGCGCTCGGTCACGGTGGGCAGGACGGTGTCCCCGAACAGAGTGTAGAGGCCAGCCAGGAGCAGGGCGCCCAGCACCACGGCAATCAGGATCTTGATGGCGGTGTCGATGTAGCCCTCGCCGCGAGTGTTGCAGAGAGGGGCGGACAGGTGGGCACGGGCGCAGGTCATGGCGCAGTGGGCCTTGCAGGTCATCGTCTTTACGGTGTTGGACATCTTGTTGAACATCTTCTTCATAGAGAGTTCCTCCTCAAAATTTTAGATTGTTGATTGTTGTGTGGTCAGTGGGTCACATACCCATCTTCTGAGCCTGCTGTGCCGTGGGGTCCGGCGCGGACTGGGGAGAGCGGTTCATCCCCTGCGTCAGTGCCTGCTGGTAGGCGGTCACGACAGCCGATTCCAGTTCGGCGCGTGCCTCCCGTGTGTACGGAAAACAGATGTCCTTGATTTCACCCTTGCTGTTGATCTGGCCGGGCATGGATACAAACAGCCCATTGCTGCCCTCCATGAGCTTGACGCCCCGGACGGCAAAACAGCCGTTGATGTTCAGCGATGCGGTGGCCCGGCAGGGACCGTCAAACTGGATAGAGTGGATACGGACATCATACTGCATGGGAAGGACAGGAGTATCCTGCTGGGAAACCTCTCCCTGGGGGTTTTCACTTGTGGTCTGCGCTTTTGCCATGGTGGGTTCCTCCTTTTCTGAATATAAAAAATAAGTGGCTTTTCCGCTCTTGGGTCACAGGGTCATGGTCATGCCTGATTCCTGCTCCGGGGCTTTCAGTTGGACGGGGACGATAGCTGTGCGGTCCACATAGTAGAACTCGCTGCCGGAATCGTCGTAGAGTTCGACAAGGTCTGAGATGGCCAGCGGCTGTCCGTCGCTGCCCAGGGACCTGCGACAGAATGCCTCCCAGATCCCATCCAGACTGTTGGTGCTGACAGTGCCGTCAAACACTGCCTGGTAACGGGTAAGGTCAGGTCCGCCATATTCACCACTCATGCGGTCCAGCCCAATGAAGCGCATGGCGGCGGGAGCTGAGGGGCCGAGCTGCCAGATACGGCAGGATTTCAGGGCTGGCCCGTTGTCTGCTGCCTTCTGGTATCCACCGCTGGAGAGACGGTCATAGATGCCGTCCTCCCACCGGACAGCCAGCCCCTTCCTTGCCAGCCAGTCCTCCAACTCCTCACGGCGGAACATGGAGTCCGCCACCACTCCTTGTTCTGTCCTGTAGCCCACTGGATTCCCATAGTAGAGCAGACATCGATTTTTCATTTCCACACTTCGCATGGCGGCATATCTCCTTTCTGCGGTTAAGTCATTTCCATCCCTCCCATGCCTGCGTTCTGCCCTTGAAGCTCCTCCAGCTTTTCTCTGGCCCAGCCGGGGAGGAATTCCTCTTTCAGAACGCCGGTGAAGTCTGTGCGGTTCCATCTGGTCTGCGCTCCATCGCCCAGGCAGGTACAGCGGATAGACCGACCGACAGCGTGGGGGCTGCATCCAAAGCCGTCATGGGCCAGAGCTGGTTCTGGGGCGTCCAGCAGGACTCCTTGAGGGTGTCTGGACTGAGCACCAACACCCGGCCCTCATAGTCCAGAGATTCATAGGAGTTGGGTTCGCAGTGCTCCGGCCCAAATAGTTCCAGCTTGCCGTATGCCTCCCTCACTTGACTGATAAATGCGTCCAGATACGCCAGGGCGGTGTCCACTTCAAAATAACGGTTATGGGCATCATCGGGTGGGACATAGGCTTTCTTTTGCCATTCTTGGTTTTCCGCGCTGAGCTGCTCCTTGTAAGGCCCCAGCCTTTCTATCGTGTTGGCCAGGACGAAATTGGTCCGCTTGAAGCCCCACCGTTTCAGCACCATTTGGGATGCTTCCGGCTTTAATGCGCTGCGGCCGTCGCCATAGACGCGGATGACGGCTTCGATGTCCCGCGCACAGGATACATTGGCGTGGAAACTTGCATCCCAGAGCGCAGCTTCCCCAAGTCTGTGGGCCTCTGACTGTGAGCCGGGATAGAGGTAGATATCCTGTTCCATCTTGCCTCCTTTACGGCAGGCGCCATTTGCCCGCTGGGGGGATCGTCAGCGGGCTGATGCCCAGCTCATTGAGCAGGCAGCAAAGCTCCACCGAAAGCTCCCGCAGTTCCTCCGTTGAGGGGACGATGATGAGCGCTCCATCCGCGGCCAGAACCGCGACTTCTTCTCCCACGGGGATAGATGCCTCGGATAACAGTGCGGCGGGCAGATTGAGTTCCATACCGCTGCTGGTGTATCCGGTACACTCAGCGTCGTCACAGGTTCTGGTCACCAGGAGTCTGTTTGCGTCACAGTCGCAGATGTACTGGTTCGCTGGGGTGGTGATGGGAACTTCTTCCCCCGGCTCATAGCCCATTCCGCGCATGAAAAATGCAGGCAGGGTCAGAGACCCGTCTACACCGACCCGAACCGTTGTATGGATCTTACTCATCGCCGTGTTCCTCCTGCCCATTGCATGCGGTGCGTTCTCCGTAGATGAGATTCCCCACCATCAGCTGTTCCTCCAGCTCGCCCAGGCAGATTCCGGCTTCACCCAGCATCTCCAGCAGGTAGGGAGGCACATCCCGCAGGTCATGGTCATATCCGGCCTCGGCAATGGTGACGGTCTTTTCTTCGTCATCCACATAGACACAGAGCTTGGCCCCGGCAGGGATGCCGGCTTCTTCCCGCAGGTAGTCTGGCAGTTCCAGCATGCCGTCCTCCAGATCATCGAATGGGCAGCCATCCTCGCAGTCATCACAGGTGCCACAGACTCTGGCCAGATGGACGGTGAGCTCCGTGGCCAGCCGGTGCAGGGCATCCATCGCCTGGATCAGTTCCATGGTGGTCATTTGCTTTTTCAGAACGACCACCGCGCTGTCCAGCGTGTGGATCTCGACCTTTTCTCCGCCCTCAAAGCCACTGATCTTGAACGCTCCGCCGGGAATCAAAAGAGTACCATTGTTTATCTGTTTGTTGAATTTCATCTTCTTCTCCTTATTACATTGAAATTGTAGAACGGGCTGGATTGGATGCTCCCGGCCATTCCTGTCCTTGTTGGGCAGCCAGCCCGTCCCGGAAGGCTGTCAGATCTTCTCCTGTCGGCGTATAGCGTCTTGCTTCAAGGGCGGCCATCAGCGCATAGGTCTGGCCAACCTCGGACAGCAGTGCCCGAAGATCGTCCGCAACCATATCCGTCCCCATCCGGCGGAGCTGCACGGTAAAGGTGATTCGGTAATGCGGCTGGCCGGGGATGCTGTCGATCCGCATATCCATTCCCAAGTTGGAATCGTGTTGCGGGCGGATATAGACCTGACCCACTACGCTGGGGCAGACCTGAAGGCGGCCCTGACTCATTTCCTCAATCAGCTGAGCCGCCTGCTGGAGCTTTTCCAGTTCAGAGAGCTGTTCATCCAATTGCCTAACCCCCGTTCCAGTCAAACAGCGTCATTTGAGAGGGAACCGCCCGGCTCCGCTCCCGCAGGTCATAGTTGGCGATAAGCAGTTCCGGGAACTGAGCCCCATTGTCGTACCTCTGCTTGATGTTGTTGATACGGGTGGTTTCCATGAGGTAGATGCCTGGCCTGTCGTACAGCCCGCGGACAAAGGCGTCGTCGTTGTAGGAGAGCAGGAATTTGCCCTCGATCCGCATCAGGGCGTCCCGCAGGCGGATGTGGTCGGCTTCGGTGAAACCGTCTTCACCAATGTTCTGGTAATACCCCTCGGTGGCATGGTAGGGCGGGTCGAGATAGAAAAAGCTCACTGGCCGGTCATATTGATGGAGCAGTTTTTCAAAGTCCTTGTTCTCAATAACCACCTTGGCAAGCCTCCGGTGGGCCTGCTCGATGAGCGAAAAGTTGCTACGCATATCGTGGGGCTGGCTGCCAAAACTGGTCAGCCCGGAGGCGTAGCTGTAGCGGATGAGCTGATAGAACCATGCCGCCCGTTGGACATCGCTGGCGGGGCTGTCCCGCGCCAAGGCGGAGCGGATGCGGTCAAAGTCCTCCCGTGCGTTGAGTACATACCGCAGAGCCTCCATCAGTTCCTCCGGTTTGTCCCGCACACAGCGGTACAGGTTGACCAACAGGCCGTTGAAGTCATTGTAGACCTCAAAGTCGTTGCCGGGAGGCTTGTGGAACAGTACCCAGCCCCCGCCGCCGAACACCTCAATGTACCGCTCATAGTAGAGGGGGAACAGCCGGACGATCAACTCCCGCAGGGCCTTCTTGCCTCCAATCCAGGACATGAAACTGTTCAGGGCGTATCACCCCCATCCAGCGGCAGGCGGGTCTGTGCGGTATCCTCTCGCTCCAGAGTCCGATCCAGTCCCCGGATGGCGGCCGCGATTCCGCTGATCCGCCTGGTCAGATGGGCGATGGTGGCCCGCACCTCCTGGTCCGTGGCGGCATAGAAGTATCCACTCCCGTTGCTGGCGATGGGGACGCCATCCCGCCGCAGGGCATTGACCATGTGTCGAACCTGAATCCCTTTGATGCCGAAGGTCAGTTCCAACTCCCGGCTGGTGGCGGCGTTGAGAGCTCCCATGTGGTACTGCTCCAGATATTCCGCCAGCCGTTCTTTCTCCATGAATGCCTCCTTTCCGGGCCTGTTTTCCGAAAAAGGGCATAAAAAGAAGGGGCCGTTTTCCCCTTTCGGAAAACGGCCCCTGTGTCATATTCTATATCCTGTTTTTACTTCATCGAATCACCCCCAGCTCCCGCAGCGGACAGATGCGGTTTTTGTGACTTGGCAATAGATCGGCTATATTGACAGAGCGGGACTGTGGTGCTCAGGCTGGCTATACTCATACCGGCGCTCTCCACCGTTCCAGGCTACATAGCCGTGGTCGGTGGTCGAGAGGCCATATTGACCCATATTGGCCTCTGCGTAGGCAGCCCCGTCAAAGGCGTCTGTTATCAGTCTGCTGGGCGGGATCACGCCGTTTCGGACCGCAAGTTCCCGCCCGTATGCGGCCAAGTCCATGCCGCGGGGGAAGAACTCATAGTGCTGGAGATTCTGGGCGAGATCCAGAGCCAAATCCAGCCGGTGGCAGTCCTCCAGCTCCAGCACCGCCTGCCATTTGTCCAACCAGTGGGGTGCCCCCTGACCCTGTTCCGCCCAAACATAACCGAAGTCAATGGCATGGCGAACCAGTTCGCTGGCTGAGTCGTACTGGTCGAGAATACCCGTCAGCTGGGGCAGGCAGCAGTCCACCTCCAGCGCGATGCACTCGCTGAGGCTCTCTGCCTGTAGCGAGTCCAGCCCCAGCAGGAGTTCGTCCGGATGGTTTGAGTCGATATACTCGCCGGAATCCGGGAAGCCAACCCAAATCCCCTCCATATTGCTCCGGCTGGCCAGTTTAACTCGTATGGCATAGTCACCGGCGACCGGCTGGAGGGTGGGATCTTCCTCTACGAAGGGATCTGCCAGTTTGATGTTCCGCACATAGTGACCGGTACAAAAGGCTCCATTCTGCGACTGGTGGTAGGCGGCCCCCAAATGCTCCGCATTCAGGAATGGACGGGCGGCATCCGAGGAACACTCTATGCTCTCCATGACAAATTTTCCAAGCGCGGCCTCGTCTCCCGCGCCATAGAAGAGGTCGTAACAGTCCAGTTGGGACGCAATCCGCATCACATGGCCGATCTCTTGGGGCTTCTCCAACTCCATCGCCCCTTGGAACAGGATCTTTTCTTTCTCTGTCATATTGGAAAAGCGCCGCTCCAGCCAGTCATGCTCCGATTTTGTAACATAGAAGCCGTCCAGCTTGTCAAAGAGGGCGGCGTTTTGATCTGACATCGCTCACATCATCTCCAGTCCTTGTCCTATTTCCTGTTCCGGCTGAAATACCGGGAGAGGCTGGCCGTCCTTTCTGCGGATCAGACCATACTCTGTGATAACCCCCAGCCGGTCATCCAGCATCTTCTGGCCGATCTGGGCCGCCTGCGGGGTCTGGAACAGCTCCTCTGGTAAAGCAGAATACTTCTCACGGAACATCATCTCCGCATAGCCCCAGGTCTGCGCTACCTCGGGACGGAGTTCGTACTGGTCAATCTCGCCCATCAACCGTGTGGCGTCCTGCAGACTGGGGTGGTCAACCACGGATAAAAGCGCCTTATACTTGACCATATCCGATTCGGGCCACTCCCGTTCTATTTGAGCCAACCGCTTGGCAAATTCGTCGGCCTGTTCAATGCCATCCTCATCGTCGATAGCGTTGTTGATAGCATCTCGCAGGAAGGGGATCAGGCAATCCACACAGCGGAATGCACATTCATCCACTGAGGCGGCATCTACTTTTTCCACCGCTCTCCATATACCGGCATCCGCTGCGGGAAGATTCAGCACTGCGGTTTTGTCGTTATCATAGCTTGGGTCATTGAAAAATCCCTTACGCACCTCCAGCACCACCGGAGCATCGGAGCGATGGAAGCAAGCCGTTTCATTGGACTGGCACACATAGATGTCCTTGATTTCTCCACCCAGTTCCGCATAGCCGAAGTCGGTGAACACGCCGCCATGATCCTCCTGATGCTGTTCTCCCAACAGTTCCAGCAGTCTTTCTTGAAAGCCGCTGCCCTCCTCTGTGGTGTCAAGCAGAGCCATAGCCTCATTTGAGAGCATTTCATTTGCGTATAAAAACGCCCCCAGTTCTTCATGATTGGAAACTCGGGGCGCAAAACAGCAGATATCGGTATTGTAGGTCAGGTTAATCAATTGGTTCAGCGGAATGGGAGCGACGCGGTGATTCTGCTTGATTTTCAAAAGAGCATCCATCCCTTTTTTCTGCTCCTCTGTCAGTGAGGCCAATCGCTGGGCAAACAGGTTTAGGTCGTATAGATTAGCATTCCACCCAATCATGGCATGCGTGAGGCCATTGTAATGGATGCAGGTTAGCTCATTTTTGCAGAAGCTACCGTCTTTGATTCTCGCCTTTTGGAGTGCGTCGCTGAACTCCGCAAAGGATGCTGGCATTTTCATTACCGTGGCCGTCTCATAAGATTTAGGTCCACTGTTGCTGATCTCCACCTCGAAAATTGTCTTATCTAAGAGTAATCCCTCCCTGTGTAGACTCTTGCTCAGGAGCCTCGGGCGGTTCCATGTCTGAGTGAACTTCGTTTACGGTTTCCAATATGGATTCCAAGTCTCTTTTCCGAGAAATATTCGCAAAATCCACGGAGCGGCAGTATACTTCGCCATCCTTTCCCACAGAGCACTGTGTCTGCTCTTTGCCTCGCATCTTTTTCGATTTCACTGCCAGGCATCCGTCATCGGCAATTCGTGAGGAGAAGCCCTTTTCCTTTAACCGCTCCGACAATACCGAAAAAAACTGCCGCGTTCTCCCATCAAGATCCATTTTATACGCCTCTTTCTATAAACTCATTCCCTGCATCTCAATATCTTCTGCAGGAGCGGAAGGGGCCTCATAGAGTGTGCTTCGGCCATAAGCGATGCGGATGATATCCTCTGCGGAGTAGTCGGAGCCAGCGCCAAAAAGATGCCTGAACTGCAGGCGGTCTGACGGAGCAATGTACCATGTGGAATACTGAGACTTCAGCCCTTTCAGGGATTCAGCCGATGTTTTGAAGGTCAGTTCCACTCCGTCCTTCTGTACCGTGACATTGACCGTCTTTGCGCCACTTTTTTGGAGGGCATCTGTAATCGCCCGCATCCGATAGACCGGTGCATCGCTGTCCTGGCTGAGCATCTGATACTCTGCCAGCAACGCATCCTTCTTTAGAAACTGCGCCAGAAATTCCTCCTGGTTGTCCCGCATGTACTGTTCCGCAGTTGTTTTTATATAATCCTCCGGGGATTTGAGGTAGGAGAGCAGGGTGTCTTCTGTCAAGGATGTATAATACTCACTGTGAAACTGTACATCGGGTTTCTCCCCAGAAAAAACGAGGGAAGCTGCCTCCCGCCCTGCCTCGGTTCCCTTGTAATACCGGTATGAATTGATGTTCCTCTCACTGGTGAGTTCCCTGACAGAGAGGCGACTTCGCTCATTGGAAATGGCCGCCTCAACATAGCGGTCGATCTCCTGAGCGATGCGCTTCCCAAACGCCGTAGAATCCTGGCATTCTTCTTCCGTCAGTCCGGAGACAAAGTTGGGAAGGGGGTCATCCAGAAGATGGAGCGCCTGGTGTTGCCGGTCGTACAGGCCGCAGAACTCCAAACGGTCGCTCCAGCTGATCCTCTCTCCATAAAATGTTTCGCATCCAAAGAGGTAATCAATCTCTGGCGTTGCGGGAACTTTCACTACTGAGCCCAAATGCTTGCCCTTTTGCAGAACTAAAACTGGCACAGCGGCATTTTCCAGCCACTCTTGAAACTCCTGCCGGGGAAGTGGGGCCTGCTTTTGCTGCGACATTACAAAATCCTCCCATTTTACTGTTTCTGCTCAAAGTTTGCACAACTTGTCTGTCCCGAGTATGACTCTTCATAGTGTTTGGGGTCAGCACCAGGCACATCCCACCCAGCCATGCTTCCTATCTCCATAGCTTGCCGCTGGATGGGGGTGACGCCCAGGTCTTCGTTCAACTCATCCGCCAGTTCCACATTCCCTTCCTTGTCGCCGGTATCCCAGTCGGAGGGGTAGTAGCCAGTTTCACCCCGTTTGATGCAGATAAGCTGTCCGGTGGTCCGCAGGGTGGAGAAGCACAGTTCCGGCAACCCCTCGGCCACCTTGGGGGCAAACCGTTCCTGTTCGGTTTGGATGCTCCAATCATCAGGCTGCCACAGATGGACATACAGCTCGCCGCCGTCCACCTCGATGGGGCGCTGCTCGAAGCCTTCGCCCCATCCGTCAGAGGCTTGTCCACCCAGGTACTCTTTTAAGATGGTAAGCTCTTCCGGAGTCAGCTCTCCGGCCACCCGGCACTCCGCTACGCCCCAGAGCTGGCGATTCCTGACCTCAACAGTAAACACCGCCGAGCGGACCTTGTGATCTACACTGTCGTCCTCACCGTACCAGCGCATGAGGCCGCTCTCGTTTTCCTCTGGTACCCGGTTTTTTACCAGAGCGGACAGAATTTGTCCCTCATAATCCATGAGGGTGTGGCCATCCCACTCCTCACCGTCCTCTGACATATCCCCCCACTCGTCCCGTCCATAGAAGTCCGCTGTGAGCGGCATATACAATTTGAATGTCTGAGGCTCTGGCAGATAGACCGAGAATCGGTCTTCTCCCAGCACCAGAGCCAAGGTACATCCATTGTCCCACTTTACATGGAATTGCCCGGCATCGTCGATATAATCCAGTTTCCCGGTACTGTCGGGGGAAATGGGCCGGGGATTACCGCCTATCTCTGTGAGTTGGATGCGGGAATCCTTGGGGAACTGCTGCCGCAAGAAGTCCAGCCACTCTCTCGGTACGCTTTGCATTTACATCTCTCCCATTCTAATCCCAATATCCGGCTGATTTAATTGTTGATAGAGCCGTTCCATCGCCTCCGCCACCACGAGGTCCGACCGGAAGCTTTCCAGTTTTTCGTGATCCGTAAAGAATTGCTGTTCACCGCTCTGGAAATGAACAAAGTCCACTGTGGCGATACCGTCCTTAATAACGCCCAGCCGTTTCTCACTGGTATTGCTGTCCTGGTAGATTTGGATTGCTTCCTCCAGAGTCAGATCTTGCCTGATTATCTCCTGCGGGGTATTGGTGTCCGCCATGACAAACCAGGCATAGGTGTGGGGAATGCTGGGATCTGCGGCTTTCCTAAGAGCCTGCTTCCCAGTTTCAGTCAGTCCATAGTTGCAGGTACGGCGTGAATTGTCCTCACCGGCAAAATCCAACAGGATATCGTCTACCGCTTTTTTGACCTCCGGATCGTCTGTCAGCGTTTCAAAGCGGAAGCCGGTTGTGCTGCGGAAGGGCAGTTCCTCCCGGATGGCCTGGAGCAACGCCTTGGAATCCGTGAACTCCTGCTGTTCGCCGCTGGCGAAGGTTACCCGACCTACCACAGGGTGTTCCTGTCGGTACATCTCCTGCTGGCAAAGATCATAGCAATAGAGGTACCCCTGATACTCGCCGGGAAAGGGAGTACAGCGTAGACAGAAACGGTAATTTTCTGTTTCCGCAATATAGCCATAACTCCTGCGGTCCTCTGTGATGGAGCCGCCATGCTGCCAGCAGTAGGCGTCCATGGCCCCCAGATTCTTCAGGAGTCCAGTCTGACGCAGGTCGTCCACAAATCGCTGCAGCACCTCTTTGAACTCCGGGGTGTTGAACCTATCCTCGTTATGGGGCCACCAGGTGTGCCAGAACTCCTTCTCACCATGGCCGAAATCCATGCGGAGGTGGCCTACAGTACCCAGTGCCTCGTCCAGCTTTTCTTCGGAATAGAACAGCCCCACCTCATCCAGGGAGGCGGGGCGCAGTACAAACTCACGATTATCCTGGGGGTAGGCCAGATCATGCTCCTCGCAAAACTGCTCCAGCGTCATTTCTTCTCCCAGCAGATAAAATGTGCCGTTGACCCGGCGCGAAGCAGTACCTTCATGCTTTAAAGGGATTGGAGAAAGTACGGTTCCTGCATGATAGTCAGCGGCATGATCCACCAGAGTGGTTCGGGTGCTGGGAGATTTATGTGTCCCCCGCAGGTCATAGCAGTACCACCCATCAGGAATGATATCCCGCTGAATCAGCCAGTTGGTGAACAGCACAGGTTTTCCAAGCAACGCTGCGTGTTGCATGGAGTCTGTCCAGATGTTAATGCTCATTTAATCCCTCCCATATTCACAGTGTTTTCCCACTCGTGCTGGTTCCACAGCGTATCTTGTATCTGCGTACAGGGATTAATGCATCTGCAACCCATCTTGTACTTCAGGGAACGGATCACTGAGCTTTCGGAGCAGGCCAAATTCGGTCCTTCTCACACCATCCTCCCGCATATAAAAGTTGCCCATTGCTTCGAAATCCGTAAAGCCATCGAGGGTAGAGATCAGCTCCTCGTCCGCCCCGATCCGCTCCAACACCTGCTTGCCATATTCCTCCGGATCGTCCGGTACACGCTCGTAGTCATCCAGTTCGATGGAAAACCTCAAAGCCTCCTGGAGCGTTGCCGGCTGTTCCACCTCAAGGACAGAGAGGTATTTCAGCAATGCGCCATCCTCCTGATCCATTATCCGGATATTTTCCGCCAACTCGTCCAATTGCTCCAGTCTCAGATCCATCCCCTGGAGAGGAAGATATTCCCCCAGATAAGGCCGCAGGGCCTCCACCCGAGTGAGTTTCGCCATATTGAGGCTGTCCACTCCCAGAAGTTGTCTGGCGCTCTCCAATTGCTCAAAGGTCGCAGGCAGAGTGATCTGCGCTGTTTCGCTCTGTACACGAACAGGGCAGGGGTTTTCCATCCATATCCGGAAAACGCCGTCCAATCTCTCGTTCTCCAAAAGTTCAGGTGTCTTTTTCTGCACATAATTGCCGCTGGAATATTCTCCTCCATGCTTTTCCCGATATTCAGCCCCCACACGGGCATAATTGATATAGGGCTTGAAGCGATCCGGAAATGGTGTGATCCCTTTGTTCACAAGGTAGATGCCCAATTCTGAATCAGACGACACATTGTTGACGAGCATATACTCATCCAGCCTGTCCGCCACAGTAAGGGCCCCCTCCAAGTTCCAGACACACTCCGCATCCAATGCCCCGGAAAAGATGGCGGCTTTCGCCGGAGAAAGTGCCTCTGTGCGTTCCGCCAGTTTTTGTAGTTTTTGAAACTGCTCCGAATCTTCTACATCCACATCGTACAGGCATCGGTAAAGGACCGGTACATTGCTGCTCACATCCAGGATGGCGGTGGCTGTGGTATCGAGGCTGATTCTGTCCAGGAAGGCAAATGTCTCCCCAATCTCAGCGGGACTGGCGGGCAGTTGCAGACGGACAGTTTCTTCTCCTTTTCCCCGGCTCAGAGTCAACAGAATCATCGTTACATTCCTCCCATCTGAAATTCCTGTTCCCGCTGGTGCTGCTCTGCCGGACCGCCGGCCATCAGCTCCCCCAATGTCAATGTGCCACAGTAGGCCACATATCCTTTCTCCGTGAAGGCTCCTGTTTCCTTCTCCATACGGAGTTTGCCGTAACGCTCATAATCATAGAACTCCTCCAGATTGGGGTCATATTCATAATGGCCGGAGTCCTGGATCATGTATCTGCCATATTCGGCGGGAGTGCGGACTTTGGGTGCAAACTCAAACAGCTCCAGATTTTTGGCCAGTTCGCGTATCTCGCCGGCACACTCCGGCTTGGCCATCTCCATGACCGCCGTCAACTTTTTCTGTTCCAAATCAGACAGTGCAGCGATGGCCGTCGCCATATCATTCAGCGCGAATAGATCCTCCCGTTGTCCCTCCAGGACCTCCTCCACCTCGGATGGAAGCAGACTGTCCTCATACCAGATGCGGGCATCGTGGATGTTAACGCCTGAGCGTGCAATTCCACGCTGGAGCTGTTGCTCGGAGCAGGGCAGGAGCAGCCAAGTGATTTGATCTGTATTTTCCGGCTCCTGCCGGGAGGAAAGCCCTACCGCCAGCAGATTCGGCTGGTAGTGGTAACAGGGGAAGTGGCGGCCGTCATAGAGCTGCTCCAGTTTCATCCCGTTATCATAGACCACGCCATAAGGGGTAATCCTTCCCTCAAGATGATTGAGGATCAGGTCCAGAGCGAACTTGCGGCCATCCAGCCGCTCGAGCTCCTCGATTCTGCAGCCCCCACCCTGCATCGTCATGTAGTGCTGCCGCCCAATGGCGTCCAGGTCGGAGAAGTCTGTGATGACCGTGGCCTGCTGGCAGCAAAAGGTCAGATTGATGAAATCCTTTATATTTGAGACGCCCAATTTGCAGGCCATTCCCTGGAACTGGGCAGCCTCACCGTCATCAAAACTGTCCAGCCGTTTGGCCAGATAGTCCAGCTCATCAAAATTGACCAATGAGCCAACCAGCCTGTTCAGTACGGTATAGAAGCTGTCCAGTTCATCCACCCGGCAATCCTGCCGGAGCGCGTCACCGATTTCCAATGGCTCCAGCAGTTCGATCATGCGGTCATATTTCTCATCGGGGATAGGGAATGGAACCGTAATCTGCCCATATTCCGGGTGCTGAGCGCTGCTCAGTACCGCTTTCAGCACATAGCCCATTCTGGTGCCTCCTTACTCGCATCCATGACCGCCTTTCCATATCTGGCAATCATGGTTGCGTAAATAATATTGTGGAAGTCCAGATCACTCACCAGTTTTGGGTGTGCCAAATCTTCTGCCTCCATGGGTGACTTCAGGTCATACAGCCGTCTGGCGGAATAAAAGATGGGGTAATCCTGTATCGCAAATCCATGGGGTTTGGATACGATGCGGCTGAAATCAATGGAATCGTGTGAAAGAGCGGGGAGCGCCGGTTGCCAGAGTCGCTCCTTTGAGGCGAGAAGATAGAGCGCCGCCAGATAGCCAGGAGGCGCATCATCCCATACCCTGTCCGCAAAGCGGCTTCTGAGGTGGACGGACACTGTGTGCAGGACTGCCTGATCCGGCCCGCTCCAGTGTTCCACAGCCTGAATCCTCTTGTGCAGGCCGGCATGAGGGATGTGTCCGAAATATTCCAGAATCAAATCCAGGTACTCAATCGCGCCGGACTTCAACCGCTCCGCGATATACGGACAGGTGCGGACTTGACAGGATCGGCGGCGGTAATGCAGGCAGTACCGGCAATCCACATCCTCCGGCTTGTAGCAGAAGCGGCTGAGGATCATCATCCCGCCGCCGCGCTTCTGGAAGCCAGGGACGCTCATCATCATATGCTCCAGACCAGCTCGAGGGGTATTCTGAGCGAAATATCTTGTCATGGCACACTCCTTCTTTCAAAACAAAAAAGCGGGAGCTGCTTATGCTGCACAGTGTGTGCAGATGCGGCTCCCGCTTTTTCTGATGTCACATATCAATTTGTGGCTCCTGTGCTTGTCCCTGCTCCAGTCTGTCCGCCAGATCTGGGACAGTGTATTCGATCTTTGTCCTTGCGGTCTGCATGGCTTTGAGGTGTCCATCTTCCAGCTCTGGGCCTTCATCCAGCAGGTAGTCTGTGGCCCGGTAGAGTTCAGTTAGCTCCTCCGGTGAGAAAAGCTGGGTCTTGGAGATCAGCCCGGAGCGGACGGCAAAATCCTGCTTGGCCCCGCAAAAATCTTCATCATAATAATGTCCGTAGCTCACGCCGGTTCTGTTATAGTCCCAGATCCAAGTGACAAACTGATAGCCCCTGCCATTTTCCAACTCCCGGCCAGCCAGCACTGCGCCGCCAAAATCCGCCAGCAGATGGAATTTTTCGCTCAGACCGCTGATATGAAGGGTGGGCGCAGTTTGAACCTCCTCAACATAAGTGTACACTTCATCTGCGGTCTGTGCGACTCTGTGGTACAATTCACTGGCCTCCGGATTATTGCTTCCGGCAGGAAAAAGGAACACATCGTTTCCTGGAGAAACAAAGAGGACAGGCTGACCATGGAGGAAAATCTCCAGCCGCCTATCCTCTACATTGGATGATTCAACTCCGCCTTCTCTCAGGCACCGGGAAAGTTCTTCAAAAAATTTTTTCAATGGTTAAACCTCATTTCTTTTTTATCTGTTGGGACGACAACAAAAAAGCGGAGATTCTATCATCGAATCTCCGCTTCAATAACTATATTGGTTTTTCTCCGGGGGAAGGGAATCAGGTGTCCGTCCTCTTTGTGTTTTCGTATGGATAGAACAACGACTCACACATTTGGTCTGTGTGAGTCATTGTTTTTGGTGGAGATAAGCGGGATCGAACCGCTGACCTCTTGAATGCCATTCAAGCGCTCTCCCAGCTGAGCTATACCCCCATGTTGCCAGAAACCCTTGATTTTGCTGGATTTCTGAGCTATTCAATTTTTTGACTTTACTCTCCGTTGCGGGGGAGCACACCCGGTTGCTTGCTCTCCCAGCTGAGCTATACCCCCATGCCGTTTTGTTTTTACCGTTCCGTTCGGCTCGGAACAAGTGATAATATAGCACAGAGAGTAGAACCTGTCAACACTTTTTTGAATAAATTTTTGTTTTTTTGAAAGGTTCTCCTTTCACTAGAGCATTTTCCCCGATTTGGGAGGCTTTCTCCTTGGTCTCCGGATGCCGCCAAAGCCTCTTTCTCCCGTCAGATGCCAAGGGGGTGTGACCGCATGGATCAAGAGCGCGGTCAAAGCGGTACCCCCCTCTAATTTTGCTTAGCGCGTCAAAGCCGCATAAAAGCAGGGCCCTTCCGCACTCAAAAAAGGCCCTGCTTTTCTTTTTACCCTCTCGCAAACACTGTGTAGCGTCCGCTCGGCGCGTCGAAGAAGTTTTCTCCTGCGACGGATTTGACGTGCAGGCCGTCGCTGCCGCGCAGCAGCGTGAACGCGCCGTAGCGCACCGTGCCCGCATTCTCGTTCAAGTGGTAGCCGAAGACCATGCCCTCGCCGTTCGTGCCAAGGTAGTTGAGCTGGCCGGTGTACTCAAAGTAAATCCCAACCTCGCTGTTGATGTCCTGCACCGTGAGGCCACCGCCATCCGTGAGCGTCAGGATGTAGTCGCTGTCGTAGCTGCCCTGCTCAGCCGTGTCGTGCGTCACGGTCGCCGTCCACTCGCCGAGAAATTCCGACGGGATCGTGTAGTCCGCGTCGCTGACCGCGCCGGAGAGATCGTGTTTCTCCCCTGATGCGTCGACGGCGAACACCGTCTGATACGTGCCGTAGTCCTCCTCGACCTCGCCGGACTCGAACGAAACGATGTCCTTCACGCCGCCGAGCGGCCCGCCGTCGCAGAGGAAGCCCGCCGTCAGCCCTTCGAGTAGGTTCACATACTCCACCGCCCCCTCGCTCGTCAGCAGGAAGATGTACGGGAAGTACCCCTGCCCCACCGAGCCGACGAACACATCCGTGTAGTCGGAATACAAGCCCTCCACGGGGTAGACGGTCTCGTAGTCAAAGCGGAAATTCTCCGCGTACCACGCGGAGTCCGCCGTCTTTTCAAAGCTGACGGTCAAATCGCCGCCCGAGAGCGCTGCCTTGACAAAGCTGTCCTGCGCCGTCTTTTCGACCGTCTCGCGCGCGGAGAGGTCGAGCGCGAGGTCAGCGTCGTAGCTCTCCGCCCCGGCGAACGAGCCGACGGGCACGATCATATGCAGCGCGCCGCCGTCGAGATAGAGCCGCATCTCCGCGTTGATGTTCTCGTCCGAGAGCGTCCACGCGCGGCGCTCGGCGTAGGACGCGATGAAGCCCACGCCGCCCATGCCGCCGCTGAGCGCGTCGCGGTACATCTCGTCAAAGTAATTTGCCGCGGTGCGGCGCGCCGCCGTAACGAAGTCCTGCTTTGAAAGCTCGCAGCGCGCCAGCAGATCCTCGCTCATCAGCCGCTTGCCGCCGAAAAAGTCGTAGCTGTACGTCTCCGTCATGCTTGTGTCGCCGTCCATCTCCGCGCGCACCACGAGGCAGAGCAGGCTGTCGTTCCAGTAGCTCGTCCACGTGACGGAAATGCACGTGAGCGAGACACGGGATGCCATCATGTTCTTCTGCTCCTGCACGAGCGCGCCGAATTGATCGGCGATCTCGGCGTTCAGCGCGGCGGCGACCGCCGTTTCCGACACGATTCTTGGCACATGGTAATTATACGAGAGCGTGTTGTTCTCGCTATCCGTGTACTCGCCCTCCTCACTGTAAAGCTCGGAAATGAGCGAATCATCGTAGCCGGACGGGGTGTCGTCCGACTCCTTTTCGCCGCAGGCGGCAAGGTTCAGCAGCAAAAGCGCCGTGAGCAGCGCGGTGGTCAGTTTTTTCATAGGCTTCTCTTCTCCGATCTCAAAGGTCTTGTCTTTTCTGCCATTATAGCGGATTTTTGCAAAAGCGCAACGGCTTTTCGCGCGCGGCAGCGCTCGCCGATTGACAGAATTCCGCCGAGGTTATAAAATATGTGTACTTTCGAACTTCAGGAGTCTTTATGTACGATTATACGCAAGCCAAAATGAACGACGACGCCATCCGCGCCATCAGCTCCATCGGCCTCGCCCACCTGGGCGACGCGGTGTATGAGCTGCTTGTGCGCACGTATCTGTGCGTGCACGGCAAGGCGACGGGCAAGGGGCTGCACCGCGCGACGGTCGAGCTCGTCTGCGCGCCGCAGCAGGCGCGCTTTGCCGAAAAGCTCTTACCCCTTTTGACGGAGGACGAGGCCTCTGTGTTCCGCCGCGGGCGCAACGCGAATGTCCATTCCATCCCCCACCACGCCGACCGCGCGGACTATCAGAAGGCCACAGGCCTCGAAGCACTCTTCGGCTGGCTGTATCTGCGCGACGATCACGCGCGCATCAACGAGCTTTTCAACCGGATGATGGAGGACGACAATGCCACTTGACGCGATCTGCCTGCGGGCAGTTTTACACGAGCTGAGACCTCAGCTCATCGGCGCGCGCATCGACAAGGTGCAGCAGCCCGCGCGCGACCAAATCGTTCTGCTGCTGCGCGGAAATTTGCGGCTGCTGCTCAACGCGGGCGCGAACCAGCCGCGCATCCAGCTCACGAACATTCTGCGCGACAACCCTGCCCAGCCGCCGATGTTCTGCATGCTGCTGCGCAAGCACTTAGTCGGCGCGCGCGTGCTGTCCATCGAGCAGCCGGATCTTGAGCGCATGGTGATCCTGACGCTTCAGTGCACGGACGAATTTGGCGAGATCAGCCGCAAGCAGCTCGTGCTCGAGTGCATGGGGCGGCGGTCGAACCTCGTCCTGCTCGACGCGCAGGGGCGCATCGTCGAATGTCTGCGCCGCGTGGATGCAGACCTTTCCGCCACGCGCCAACTGCTGCCCGGCCTTTTCTACCACCTGCCAACGCCGCTCGACAAGCTGTCGCTTTTATCGCAGGAGGAGGACTCCCTCGCCCTCGCGCAGCGCGGCGGCAACGCGGAGCAGGCTGTCGACAAGTGGGTGCTCGACCATTACACCGGCATTTCGCCGCTGATTGCGCGTGAATTCGCTTTCCGCGCAGGACACGAGACCGACGTGCGCTTCGGCGCGCTGAACGATGCGCAGCGCGGGGCTCTGGTGCAGGAATTTTCCGATACAGCCAACGCTGTAAAGGAAGATAACTATATGCCCGTCATCCTCTACCGCGACGGCAAGCCCGTGGATTTCACCTACCGTTCCATCGCGCAGTACGGCGCGGAAACGCAGGTCGAGACGCGTGAGAGCTTTTCGCAAATGCTCGACGAGTTCTACGACGCGCGTGAGCGGCAGGAGCTCTCCGCCCGCCGCGGCCGCGAGCTGACGCACGCGGTCACGGTCGCGCGCGACCGCATGGCGCGCAAGGCCGAGAACTTAAAGCACGACTACGCCGCGACGCAGAAGCGCGACGAATTCCGCCTGCGCGGCGACCTCATCACCGCAAACCTGTACCGCATGAAGAGCGGAGAAAAAGTCTTGCATGCGGAAAACTACTATGAGGACGGCTGCCCGACCATCGACATCCCGCTCGACCCGCTGCTCTCCCCCCAGCAGAACGCCGCGAAAAACTACAAGCAGTACAACAAGCTCAAGACCGCCGAATTCCACCTGCGCGAGCAGATCGAAAAGGCGGAAAACGAACGCGCGTACTTGGAGAGCGTCTTGCAGGAGCTTGCGCAGGCGGAGACGGAGCAGGAATTCAATGAAATTCGCCGCGAATTGCAGGAGACGAACTATCTCAAAAAATCCTCCGGCAAAAAAGAGCAGAAGCGCGCCTTTGCCCCGCGCACGTTCAAAACGTCGGGCGGGTTCGAGGTTCTCGTTGGCCGCAGCAACGTGCAGAACGACCAGCTCACCAAAAAGGCCGACAAGCGCGACTACTGGTTCCACACCCAGCACATTCACGGCTCGCACGTTATCCTGCGCTGCGCGGGGCTGACGCCGAGCGACGAGGATCTGCGCGAGGCGGCGATGCTCGCATCCTACTTCTCGCAGGCCAAGGAGAGCAGCAGCGTCCCCGTCGACTACTGCCCCGTGAAGTTCGTCAAAAAGCCCGCGGGCGCACGCCCCGGCATGGTGACCTACGACAATTACCGCACACTCTATGTCACGCCCGAAGAAGGGCTTGCCAAAAAGCTCTTTCTCAGGTAAACTATCGAAAAGCGATCCCCCTCTCCCCTGTTGGACGACAAAAGCAAGTTTGATGTTGGAAAGGAGAACCCCATGGATAAAAAGAGAAAAACCGTGCTCATCGCCGTCACCGCGATGCTGCTCGTCGTGGCTATCTTTTTGCTGCCGCGCCGTTCGCAGCCGCTCGGCGAGCTGATCCCCGCGCCTGAGACCGCCCGCGTCGACGGACTCTTCTGCATTTCGACCATTGTTCCCACGCCGGACGGCTACGGCACGTTCGACACCGGCGACTGCCGGGTAGAGGATGACAGTGAGGCCGCCGCAGCTCTGCGCAGCGCCATGTCCGAAATTTCGGTGCAGCGCTATTATCGTTTGCCCACATCGCTGCTCTCCCGCTTCACCCAGAACGAGAACTATGTCACCATCTGGTGGATCCCCGAAGACGGACAGAAGCACGACCTATATCTCAACTGGGACGAGGGCTTCATCTACGATGACGCCCACCCCGCCGTCGCCTACAAGATCAACGGCAACGCGCAGCGGGCGTTCAGTCAGCTCTGCGCCGTCATCAGTGAGTACGGCACGTACACCCGATAAAATTCAGCAATAAAAAAACTCCGTATGAGAAATCCTCATACGGAGTTTTTTTGCGTCCTTACAGCATTTTCTGCGGCATCTGCCACGCGTTATGGTCGGTGTGCAGCAGGTGGTGCGACTTTTCGCCAAGCGGCGCGCCGAGGTAGTCCTTGTAGAGCGCCTTGACATCCGGATTCTCGTGTGAGAAGCGCAGAAGCTCACCCTGATCGAGCCGCCAGAGCACGTTGCCGCGATCCTCGGCAAGCTCGGTACCGTCGTGGATGGGCTGGCCGCCGCCGCCCGCGCAGCCGCCGGGACAGGCCATGACCTCGACAAAGTCGTACGCTGCGTCGCCGCGCTTGACAGCCTCAATGAGCTTGCGGGCTTTCCCGAGCGAGCTCACGACCGCGACGCGCACGTCGCCCGCGCCGGGGATGTTGAACGTTGCTTCCTTCCACCCATCCATGCCGCGCACGGCGGTGAAAGCGTCAGGGTCAGGATTCTTGCCCGTGATGAGGAAGTACGCAGAGCGCAGCGCCGCGTCCATCACGCCGCCGGTCGTGCCGAAGACGACCGCCGCGCCGGTCGCGGAGCCGAGCGGGCTGTCGAACTCCTCCTCGGGCAGGTACTTGGGTTCAATGTGATTCGCGCGCATCATAATGTTCAGCTCGCGCGTCGTGATGCTCACGTCGACATCGGGGTCGCCCGCGTCGTTTTTCATCGTCGGCAGCGCGCATTCGCTCTTTTTCGACACGCACGGCATGATCGAGACGACGAAAAGGCGCTTGGGGTCGATACCGACCTTTTCGGCAAAGTAGCTCTTCGCCACCGCACCGAACATCTGCTGGGGCGACTTGGCCGTGGAGAGATTGTCCGTCAGTTCGGGGTACTGGGACTTCACAAAGCGAACCCAGCCCGGGCAGCAGGACGTGAACATCGGCCACTGATACTGATCCTTGTGGGTGAAGCGCTCGATAAACTCGCTGCCTTCCTCCATGATCGTGAGGTCGGCGGCAAAGTCGGTGTCGAACACATAGTTGAAGCCCAGCTCGCGCAGCGCCGCGACCATGCGCTTGGGCGTTGCGAACTCGCTGTCGAGCCCGAACTGCTCGGCCCATGCCGCGCGCACCGCGGGCGCGACCTGCGCCACGGTGACGGTATTCGGATCGTCGATCGCGTCGAAGACGAGACCCGTGTCGTCGCGCTCGCGCAGCGCCGCCGTCGGGCAGTGGGTGATGCACTGGCCGCAGTACGTGCACTCGGTATCTTGAATGCGGCGGTTGTACGATGCGTCGACGACCGTGCGCGAGCCCGTGCCGAGGAGGTCCCAGATCTTCACGCTCTGCACGTTTTCGCACACCTGGATGCAGCGCAGGCATTGCACACACTTATCGTTTTCGCGAATGAGCGGCGTGGAATAATCCACCGCCTCGTGACGCAGCTTTTTGGGGAAGTGCGTGCCGCGCATGTTGAAGTCGTTCGCAAGCTGCTGCAAGGTGCAGTTGCCGCTTCGCGTGCAGTTCGTGCATGATGTATCGTGGTGTGAGAGGATGAGACGCAGGTTCATGCGGCGCGCCTCGCGCGCCTTGGCGCTGTTCGTGAAGACGACCATGCCGTCCGCCACCACGTTATCACACGCGGGAACGAGGCGCTCCATGCCCTCGACCTCCACGCAGCAGATGCGGCACGCGCCGATCTCGTTGATGTCCTTTAAGTAGCACAGCGTCGGGATATAGATGTTGACCGAGCGCGCGGCCTCCAAGATCGTGGTATTCTCGGGCACGGTGACGCTCTTGTGGTCGATGGTCAGTGTAACGTTTCTTACCATTTGCCTTTCCTCCCTCCGCGGAAGATGCCGTAGCCGAAGTGGTCGCAGCGCAGGCAGCGCGACGCCTCGGAGTATGCTTCTTCATCGGTGAGGCCGCACTCGATGCACTTGAAGTCGTGCTTGCGCTCGCCTGCCTCGCGCTCGGTGGTGTCGATGCGGCCGTGGGGCGGCTTGTTGTTCAGCCGCGCCGTGGGGATCTCGACGCCGGGGTCGATCTCGTGGTGGAAGCCGAGGTATTCGTCGATATTCGCCGCGGCGACCTTGCCGGCCGCGATGGCGCGGATGACGGTCGCAGGGCCGGTGACGCAGTCGCCGCCGGCGAAGACGCCGTCCATATTGTCGATCTGGCCGCTGGCCTCGGCGACGAACGCGCCGCGCTTGATGGCGATCTTCGTCTGCTCAAAGCCGTGGGTCTCCACGCCCTGGCCGATGGCGACAACGACAACGTCCGCCGCGATGCGCTTTTCGCTGCGCTTGGCCTTTTCGGGCGCGGGGCGGCCCTTTTTATCCATTTCGCCGATGATCTGCGGCTGTGTCCACAGTGCGATGGCGTGGCCGTTCGCGTCGGTCTCGGTGCGGACAGGGGCCTGCAGCGTCACGAGCTCCACGCCCTCGGCCACGGCGCCCTCCACTTCCTCAGGAAGGGCCGTCATATCCTCCTGACGGCGGCGGTAGACGCAGCTCACCTTGCGCGCGCCGAGACGGACCGCACTGCGGCAGACGTCCATCGCGACGTTGCCGCCGCCGATGACGACGATATCCTTGTTGCGGAAATCGGGCATGCGATCGTCGCCGATCTCGCGCAGCATCTCGACCGCGGAGATGACACCCTCAGCGTCCTCGCCCTCGATGCCGGTCTTTTTATCCGTGTGCGCGCCGAGCGCGATGTAAAGCGCGTCGTTCTGCTGGCGCAGCTCGTCGAACGTCACATCGTCGCCGACATTGACGTTGACATGCACATCGATCCCGAGCGCCAGCATCGACGCGATCTCCGCGTCGAGCACTTCGCGCGGCAGGCGGTAGTTGGGGATACCGTAGCGCAGCATGCCGCCGAGCTTCGCGCGCTTTTCATACACGGTGACCTTGTGGCCCATCAAAGCGAGATAGTATGCCGCGGAAAGGCCGCTCGGGCCGCCGCCGATGACGGCGACCTTCTTGCCCGTGGGCTCGGCGCAGTCGGGCTGCGGCACGTAGCCCGCGTTATCCACTGCGTAGCGCTTGAGGCCGCGGATGTTGACCGCGTCATCGATCATGTTTCTGCGGCAGCGCGCCTCACACGGATGCTCGCAGATGTACGCGCAGGCCGAGGGGAACGGGTTATCCTTGCGGATGAGGCGGATGGCGTCTGCATAGCGGCCATACTTGATGAGCACGAGATATCCCGGGATATCCACGCCCGCGGGGCACAGCGCCACACAGGGCACGGGCTCGCGCATGCCGCCAAGGCAGCGGTGGCGCAGAATATGCTCTTCGTAGTCGTCGCGGAAGCCCTGCACGCCGTCGAGCACCAGGCGAGCCGCATCGCGGCCAATGGCGCAGTCGGCACTGTTGACGATCACGCGCGCCATGCGCTCGATGATCGAAATGGTCTCCATCGTGGCCTCGCCCTCGAGCACCTGCTCCATCAGCGCAGAAAGCTGACCTAAGCCGATGCGGCAGGGAACGCACTTGCCGCAGGTCTGCGCGTGGCAGAGGTCCAGAAAGCTCTTGGCAAGGTCCACCGGGCACAGTCCCGGAGGGCTTGCGGCGATACGCCGCTCCACATCGCGGTACAGCCCGTCGATGACGGTCTGGGCATGGGAGGGCGTCATAATATCGAGTCTTGACACTGCTGTTTTCTCCTTTCACTGCTTGCCATCAGTGTAGTATCGGCCGGCAGGACAAATGCACGTATCCCGCCGCCTGATGTCAGCATCCATAAATAGATGTTATCTATAATAAACGTTAGCCATTCCATTTTCAATAGTCAATGCGGATTTTTTGTCATATTTTTCCATTTCACTCCATTTGGCTAACAAAGAAAAGCGAGGGCCGCAGCCCTCGCCTGTTCTTCCCTTTTATTTGCCGCAGAGCTCGTCGAAGGTATCGGTGACGGCCTTCTCCGGTGCGGGCGTCGCGAGCGATACAGCCACGATCGCAATGCACGCCGCAAGGAACGCGGGGAGCAGCTCGTAGATGGCCCACGCGCCGCCCATCGGCGCGATGAGATACTTCCAGATGAAGACCACCGCGCCGCCAGTGATCATGCCCGCGAGCGCACCCTGTTTGTTCGCGCGCTTCCAGAAGAGCGAGAAGAGCATCACGGGGCCGAACGCCGCGCCAAAGCCCGCCCACGCGAACGAAACGACACGGAACACGGAGCTGTTGGGGTCCCAGGCAAGCACCATGCCGATGATGGCGATGCCGATGACCGTGGCGCGCGCGGCGAGCATCGTCGTGCGCTGGTTCATCTTGATACCGAACGAATGCTGCATAAGGTCCTGTGACACGCTGGACGCCGCGGCTAAAAGCTGCGAGTCCGCGGTCGACATCGTTGCGGCCAGAATGCCCGAGAGGATGATGCCCGCCATGATGGCAAGCAGCACGCCGTGCTGGCTCATCAGGTCTGCCAATTTAATGATGATGGTCTCGGATTCCGCGCTCGTCGCCAGGAAGGGCACTTTGCCCGCGGCGGTCACGCTGTAGCCGATGACGCCGATGCACACGGCGATGAACATGGAGATGACAACCCAGATCGTCGCGATGCGGCGGGACTGGTTGAGCTCCTTTTCCTCGCGGATGGCCATAAAGCGCAGCAGGATGTGCGGCATGCCAAAGTAGCCGAGGCCCCATGCGAGCGTGGAGACGATGCTCAGCGTGCTGAACGAGGCGGCTGTGCCGCTCGCAGCATCGTAGCCCTGCGTCATGTTAAGGTAGCCCGGCAGCGCACGGGCATTGTCGATGACCGTGTCCAGTCCGCCCGCCTGCTGCACGCCAAAGCACACAATGACGATGAGCGCGATCGTCATGAAGATAGACTGGATCAGGTCGGTGAACGAAACGGCCATGAAGCCGCCCATCACCGTGTACAGCACGACCACAATGCCGCCGACGATCATCGCCGTGTGGTACTCCACACCAAAAAGGCTATTGAAGAGCGTGCCGATGGCCTTGAAGCCGGACGCCGTGTAGGGAATGAAGAAAATGAGGATCACGACCGCCGCGATGCAGGAAAGCAGATGCTTCTTATCTCCGAAGCGGCGGGCGAAAAAGTCGGGGATCGTGATGGCGCCGAGTTTGGCCGAATACCGGCGCAGGCGGCGCGCGACGATCAGCCAGTTGAGATACGTGCCGATGGCCAGACCGATGGCCGTCCAGGTGACCTCCGGCAGGCCGAACAGATAGGCAAGGCCAGGCAGACCCATCAAAAGATAGCTGCTCATGTCGCTCGCCTCAGCGCTCATGGCCGTGACGACAGGGCCCATCTTGCGCCCGCCGAGGTAGAAGTCGTCCGAGCTGCTGCCGCTGCCCTTCTTGCCAAAATACACGCCCACCAACACCATCGCGGCGAGGTAGAGCACGATGGTCACTACAATAATGATCTGTGCGCTTGTCATGTGAATTTCTCCTTTAGCTTTCGTTAAGACGAGCACAATATAGCACAAAAGAAAGTAGACGTAAATACAGAACGCCGTACAGAATAATTTCTGTACGGCACTGCGAAATTTCGAATTTTCGATTGATTTTACTGTATTTTCTGTAAGACGATTTAGTAGACTGTTTTTGAAACAAGTTTTATCTTTTGCGAAAGCCATCTAAAAAGAGCGGCATCATCTCGCGCGCATACTGGACGAGCGAATATTCCCCGCCGGATAAACACCAGTCGTACATCAGCCCGCGCTCGAACATCGCGTAGGCCTTGACGATCTCGCTCACGGTACGCGTGTCGGTCAGCTCCTCGCACTCCTGCCCCTGAGAGACGATTTGGCGCAAAAGACGATAGTACGTGCGTTTGCGGTCGAGCAGGTGCTTTTCTCCTCTGGTCACGAGCTGGGAGGAAAAAAGCCGCGCCAAAAGCTCGATGGAGACCGTGTTTTCGATCGTCGTGAACAACTCCTGATTGAGCCAGCACAAAAGCTCGATGCAGTCCATCTCATCGTGGGGCTGCTGCATCAGTTCCTCATACCGCTCGTCAAACAGCACTGAGAGGGACGAGAGCAGTGCGTCCTTGCCGTCAAAATAGTGGTAGAACGAGCCCTTCGACGTCTCCGACTCGAAGATGATCTCCTCCACCGTCGTCTCCTCATAGCCCTGCTCGTAAAAGAGCTTCCACGCCGCCGAGACGATGCGCGCCTTGGTGTTGCGGCTCGATTTTTTTGCCATGTGCTCCCCTCCCCTGTTTTTACTGAAAGGGTTGAGCAAAACGCGAGTTTTACAAAATTGGGTAACAATATATAGTGTTCAAGCGAGCTGAATAGCACTATTTATTGTATAGCCTTATGAGCAAATCGGAGTTTTGCTCAACCCTATTTACTGATTGTATCACAGTGCGCTGCCCGCTGCCAAGCGTTTTGCGCTCACCCAAGGTTTTTCCGCAGGAATGTGAGAGCATTTTCAAAGAAAATGCCGTCCGCGTCCGCCTGCGATACGTCGCGCGAAAGCAGATACTCGTAAAAATCCGCCGCCTTTTCCGCCGAATCGAGGCACGGCGGCAGCGCCGCGCCGTCGAAGTCCGAGCCGAGGGCAAGATTCTTGCGCGCGCCGAGGTCGAAAAAGTGCGCCACATGGCGATAGACGTCGTCTAAGCTCCTGACCGCTCCCCCGTCGCGCAGGAATGGCCCGTAGTAGTTGAGGCCGATCAGGCAGCCGCGGCGCACCATCTCCTTGATCTGCACGTCCGTCAGGTTGCGCCTGTGCGCGCAGACCGCGCGTGCGTTGGAGTGCGTGGCAAGAAACGGCCTTTCCGCCGTCTCGAACACGTCCGCGAGCCCCGCGTCGTTCAGGTGCGAGACGTCGATCAAAATGCCGCAGCGCTCCATCTCGCGCACGGCGGCGCGGCCAAAGTCCGTCAGGCCGCGGTCCGTCACATTGCCCGAGCCGAGCTCGTTTTCCCCATTCCACGTCAGCGTCACAGCGCAGACGCCCTGACGATTCAGCTCCCCGATGCGCGACAAATCGCCCGCAAACGCGCTGCCGTTTTCCACACTCAAAAAGGCTGCGGTTTTCCCCGCCGCCCACGCGCGCTCCATATCGGCAACATTGCGGCAGGGCGACACACGATCTGCGAATTTTCGCATCTGGCGATCGAAATTCGCGCAGGCGTTGTCAAAAAAGCGGACAGCCTTCTCCCCGCGCAGCTCATCGGGCACGAACACGGCGAAAAACTGCGTCCAGTGGATGTCCTTCGGAATACTTGTGAGCGACAGCGTGCGCGCGGGATCGTCGAGCGTGTCGATGATGTTCGATCCTGCGTACATGCAGTCGGTCAACGTGTCGCAGTGGAGGTCGATGAGGGCGTAAGGGCGCATGCGGGCACTTCCTTTTCAAAAAAGATCACGCTGCATTATACGCTCTTCCCGCCCGTTTCTCAACCGGCAAAGTTTAAGGAATTCTGAGGATTCTTAGCGTGCTCTTTACAAAGGCGCGGCAACACTGATATACTGGGCATCGAAAGGGGCGAAACGCCATGGACAATATTTCCCAGATCATCTCCCGCTCGATCGGTGGCTACAGCATCGGCAGCATCCTTTCCGCGCTGCTGACGTTCCTCATCTGCCTGATCGTCGTGCGGCTCGTGCTCAAGCTCTGTTCGCGGCTGCTCTCGCGCGCGAACCGCCTGAACGAGCGGCTGCAAAAGGTCATCCTCACGAGCCTCAAAACGCTTCTGTATCTGCTTACCATCATCATCACAGCCGAGGCGCTCGGCATCAACACCTCGTCGCTCACCGCCATCATGTCGGTGCTGACGTTGGGCGTCACGCTGGCCGCCGAGGACATTCTCGGCAACGTCGCTGGCGGACTCGTCATTCTCTTCTCGCATCCGTTCTCGCTCGGCGACGAGATCGAAGTCGGCGGCACGACCGGCACGGTGCGCGAAATTTCACTGACGCACACGAAGATCGAAACGCCGGACGGACAGATCGTGCTCCAGCCCAACCGCGAAATGTCCAGCTCGAAGATCATCAACTTCACCGTCCTGGGCCGCCGCCGCATCGTCTACAAGGTCACAGCATCCTACGACGCGCCGACGGACGAGGTGAAGCAGGCCTGCATGGACGCCGTTCTCGCCTTCCCCGCCGTGCTGAAAGAACCCACGCCGACGGTGTATCTCTCGAATTACGGTGCCAGCTCCATCGAATACACCATCCGCTGCTGGACGGCGGCAGACGCCTACTGGGACACTTATTTTAAGATGTACGAGCGCCTGCGCAACACCTTTGCAAAGCACAACGTCGAGATGACCTACGATCATCTGAACATCCACGTCGTGCCGGAGAAACAGAATGAAAATTAAAGTCGTCGATATGACATATGAACAGGCGCTTGCCCAGCCGCCGCAGGTGCACAAAAAGCCGAAAAAGCCGTCGCTCCTGTTCCGGACGGTTCTGCGCGTGGCCTCCGCGCCCGACCTTTTGGCGACGCATTTCCACTGCGAGAAAGTCGGCATGGAGCAGATCAAAAGCGATGAGCCCTGCCTTGTCCTGATGAACCACTCGTGCTTTCTCGACCTCAAAATCGCGGAGGCGGTGCTGTACCCGCGCCCGTTCAACATCGTCTGCACCTCGGACGGCTTTGTCGGCAAGGAATGGCTGATGCGCAGCGTCGGCTGCATCCCCACGCGCAAGTTCTGCTCGGACACGACGCTCGTGCGCGACATGCTCTACTGCGTGCGGACGCTCAAAACGTCGGTGCTGCTCTATCCCGAGGCGAGCTACAGCTTTGACGGCACGGCCACACCGCTGCCGGAGAGCATCGGCAAGTGCGTCAAGGCACTGAATGTGCCGGTCGTGATGATCCGCACCTACGGCGCGTTCGCGCGTGACCCGCTCTACAACGGGCTGCAAAAGCGGCGCGCGAAGGTCTCGGCGCAGATGCAATGTCTGCTCTCGTCCGACGATGTTGCGGAGCTGAACGTCGCCGGGATCAATGAGCGCATCTTTTCCGCCTTCCGCTTCGACAATTTCCGCTGGCAGGAGGAAAACGGCGTCTCCGTCAGCGAGCCGTTCCGCGCCGACGGACTCAACCGCGTGCTCTACAAGTGCCCGCACTGCTTCGCCGAGGGGAAAATGGAGGGCAAAGGCACATCACTCATTTGCCGAAGTTGTGGCAAGGAATACCGCTTGACAGAGATTGGTACGCTGGAATGTTTGAACGGCGAGGCCGCATTCACCCACGTGCCGGACTGGTACGCCTGGGAGCGGCAGTGCGTGCGCGAGGAGCTGGAAAGCGGCGCCTATCAGCTTGATATTCCCGTGCAGATCTGCATGATGGTCAACATGCGCGAGATCTGCCGCGTGGGCGAAGGACGGCTGCGCCACGACGAAAACGGCTTCCACCTGACCGGCTGCGACGGGAAACTGGACTATTTCCAAAAGCCCGAGGCCTCGTACAGCCTGTACGCCGACTATTTCTGGTACGAGATCGGCGATATGCTCTGCATCGGCGACCATAAAGCGCTGTATTACTGCTTCCCGCAAGACGGCGGGGATGTGGTCGCTAAGACACGGCTTGCTGCCGAAGAGCTCTATAAATTAAAGCGCGCCGCTAAGGCGCGGGGATAATGCAGCACAAAGTGCTGCCGCCTTGTTCCCCACACCGTGTGGGAACGCGGATAAGGGAGGGGTGTCTCTTTTTTGAAAAGAGACACCCCTCCCTTACACCCTCCCAGAGAAAATTTTTCATTGCAAGCGAGCAGCTCGAAGAGCTGCAATGCTTGCCGATTGCACCTCTTGCGTGCGGCAAAGCCGCATTTACCCCTGCTATACGACTTGGCGTACTCCTATTATCCGCTGCCGCTCTGCCTATCTTGCGTTGGTGCAGCCTAATTTCCGTCTACCGGAGCACTCATCAATGCGGCGAGCGAAGCAATGCCGCATTCCGCAGGCAGTCTGCCGCCGTTCTACCGTCACACGCGCCTCACGATAGTAAGGCGCGGTTGCAAAGCGGTGACGAAGCGCATGGATTCATGGCGAAGCCATGTACACCGCACCTGATTGCGCAGCGCGTGCAGCTCTTCAAGCCCCAGACCGGCAATGTCGGGGGGCGAGGGGAGCTCCCCTCGCGTTCTCTTGGGGGTCAAAGGGGGCCATTCTCTCACGTGAGAGAATGGCCCCCTTTATTCATGCAGCCCTTGGGCTGCAATATTCTTCCCTTAAAAGGGAAATTTTCCAAAAATCAAATGAGATTCTTTTCAGAATCAGCATCAAACAAATGCACCAGTTTGGCATCAAACCCAAACTTCACCGCCGTATGCCGCGCATACGCCATCGGATCAATATTCGCGGTGGGAATGACTGCCACAACATCCTGCCCATTCGCGGCAAGGTGCAGATGCAGCTCGCTGCCCATCAACTCGCTGACGTCGACCTCGGCAGGGATGCCGCTCTCGCCGAGCGCGATATGCACGGGGCGCACGCCCGCGGTGACACTGCGGCTCTCGACGCCTGCGGCGGCGAGCTTTGCGCTCTGCTCCGCGGTGAGCGTGACAGTCTCGCCCATGACGGTGAGCGTATAGCTGTCGGCGGTCTTTGTGAGCTGGCAGTTTTCAAAGAAATTCATCTGCGGCGAGCCGATGAAGCCCGCGACGAACAGGTTCGCCGGATGGTTGAAGACCTCCTGCGGCGTGCCGATCTGCTGGATGTAGCCGTCGCGCATGATGACGATGCGGTCGCCGAGGGTCATGGCCTCGACCTGATCGTGCGTGACGTAGATGAACGTGGTGTCGATCTTCTCGCGCAGCTTGATGATCTCGGCACGCATCTGGTTGCGCAGCTTTGCGTCAAGGTTCGAGAGCGGCTCGTCCATCAGCAGCACCTTCGGGCTTCTGACGATGGCGCGGCCGATGGCCACGCGCTGGCGCTGGCCGCCGGAGAGCGCCTTGGGCTTGCGGTCGAGAAATTGGGTGATGTCGAGGATCTCCGCCGCCTCGCGCACGCGGCGGTCGATCTCGTCGTTGGGCATTTTCTTGAGATGCGTTTTGCCGTCCGCGTCCGTCTCCGCGATTTTCTTGAGCTTGAGCGGGAAGGCGATGTTTTCATAGACGGTCATGTGCGGATAGAGCGCATAGTTCTGGAAGACCATCGCGATGTCGCGGTCTTTGGGCGCGACATCGTTCATCTGCTTGCCGTCGATGAAGAGCTCACCGCCGCTGATCTCCTCGAGACCGGCGATCATGCGCAGTGTGGTCGACTTGCCGCAGCCGCTCGGGCCGACGAGCACGATGAACTCCTTGTCGGCCACATCGATGTTGAAGTCCTGCACGGCGACGACGCCTTCGTCGGTGATCTCCAGATTGTTCTTCTTTTCGACGGCTTCGTCTTTTTTCTTTTTCTTCTTGCTTTCGGTGTTGGGATAGACCTTTCGGACATTTTTCAGAATGACCTCTGCCATAATCGTGAACCGCAGCCCTGCCGCCTCCGCGATGCAGGACCTCGCAGCCGCCTGAGCGCGCCGCTTTACGGCAGGTCTCCACACTGCCGCACCGCCGGTTCGGCGGAAAACGTTCCTCCTTTTGTATTTCCCGCGGGCGGTACGTAAAAGGTGGAGTAGCGCAGGCGGGAGGGAATGGAAGTGAGCAAAATTGCCCAAATTCAGTATACGACAAAGCGCGGCTTTCCACAACGGAAAACCGCGCTTTCATGCTGTATTTTGGTAAGATGAATAACAAAAAGTGCCGAAATTTATGCCTTTTTACCACGGCGGTGGCGATAGACGACCGCCAGCCGGTCGATGAGCAGATCGTAGACGAAAAAGAGCAGCAGCCCCATCGCCGCCGTCGCCCACAGCAGCCAAGTCGCGCTCTCGGAAAACTCCTGCACCACGGCGGGGAGCTTAAAGACAAAGATGATGAGCGCGTACATGACGCCCATACTCACGGTGCAGAGGCCGAGCTTCGCCAGAAGCCGCAGCGCTTTGGACGAGATCGCGTCAAGATTCGGCTTCACGAGGGGATAATAGCCGAGAAAGCAAAAAACGAGGGCCGCTTCCTTATCCGCACAGAGAAGGAGTCCTAAGACCGCCGCGGCGGCAAAGCAGCTCCATGCGTAGCTTTTGCGGCATTCCTCGCGCGCGGGCAAAAGCGTAGCCGACGCGAGAATCGGCCAGGCGTAGGTCGAGAGCGGGATGACGCCGCTGAGCCAGAGAAAGGCGACCGCGAGCGCGCACAGCACGCCGCAGAGCGCCAGTTCATGTGTTTTCTTTGCCAAAGTTCAAATCACATCGCTTTTACAGATATTCCGGCTCCATCGCGTCGTGGAGCACGGTGGTGATCGCGTCGGAAAAGACGCTGTCGGAGTGCGCGTGCAGGGCGTTGAGCGTTTCCGCCACGGCGGCGACCTTCACCTTGCCAGTGGAGTACACGTCCTGATCGAAGATGAAGCGCACTTCCTTTTCTTGTACCTGCTGAACCTGATTGCCGCTGCGGATGTTGCGCTGGACAAAGCCGGGGCCCGCGTGCAGCTTGAGCGCTGCGAGCGTGTCGAGCTTGCGCTCGACGTCGACCGAGCATTTGACGACGCTCGCTTCGTCCACGTCGTCCTCGTCAAGAATGCCGAGATACGGCGGCTGGAGCAGATCGTTCCAGCGGCGGCCCGTGAGGCCAAGCTGCTCGCGCGAAATGGCGTTCACAAAGCGAAGCCCCACGCGGTCAAAGCAGTTGGGACGGTAAATCTTGATAAACTGGCCGAGCGGCTCGTCGAGACGCGCGGCAAAGTCCTCCCAATGCGTGTAGCGCATGGTGGAAAGGGCGATAAAGTCCTTCGTGAGGCTCAGCTTGTAGCCGCCGTCCTCGGAAATGAACGTGTGGTTGTTGACCGTCCGCGCGGGCGCGCCGTTCACGCCGGGGAGCTTTTCCACCTGGCACTGGTAGCGCGGGAACGCCGCACGCACGGTCTCCTGAAAGTCGGCTGGCTCGCGCGTGTCGATTGAGAGAATGGTGGGGAAGCGCAGCTGGCAGATGACTTCGATGAGCTGAGATTTGCCATAAGCGTAGCGGCGGTTATCGGAAGAGATCATAACGTAAATACCTCCGTCATGTTGCATTTGATTATAAATTATAGAGGAAAGAAAAACGATTGTCAAATCGCAGCTCGTGCGCGAAGATGCACTGATAAAACTTACCAGCAGAAAAACTGCATATCCGATTTTTTTTAAGTCAAACTACCCTTGCGATACCCAAACAGCAAAACTCTTTCAAACAGGTGAAACCAAAAACAATTGTAGGAAAAGGAGAAAATCATTATGTCCAGCAAGAACAGCAACAAGCTCAACATCCCCGAGGCCAAGGCCGCTATGAACAAGTTCAAGATGGAAGCCGCCAGCGAGGTCGGCGTCAACCTCAAGCAGGGCTACAACGGCGATCTGACCTCCCGCGAGGCCGGCTCTGTCGGCGGCCAGATGGTCAAAAAGATGATCGAGAGCTACGAGAAGAACCTGTAAAAAAGGCTTCTTTCGCAAAGCGCAGACAAAGGGCGCGGCCAACAGGCCGTGCCCTTTTTGCTGTGATGGACGAAATGACAGAAGATATTCTGCAAAGCCTTCCGGCACGCTCGCTCCGCGCGGGAATATTTTCCATTCCCGCGCGGAGGAGACAAAAGGGCAGGGGACTTGCCGCCCTTGGTGCTCATTTTGCGCAATTTATTTGCAAAAATACCTTATTGCATTTTCTGTTGATTTGATATAAAATTTCAATAACTGTGCATGTATTACTTTAAACGGAAACATACGCGCGCGGGAAAGCGGCGAACCGCGGCGGGCGGCCTGCCGGAATACGCAGGGAGGTGTCCGTATGCGCGCCATCGAGCACTTTAAAACCATCACGCATCATCGCCATCTGGTGCGGCAATACTGTTTTCGCCTCGGCCTGTACTATCAGGGGTTAACGCATGACCTGAGCAAATACAGCCCCTCGGAATTCTGGCGCGGCGTCAAGTATTATCAGGGCGACCGCAGCCCGAACGACGCCGAGCGGCGCGAAAACGGCGTGAGCCTCGCCTGGCTCCACCACAAGGGGCGCAACCGCCACCACTTTGAATACTGGATCGACTACTGTATCGGCGACGACGGCAAGGTCTACATGGGCGGGTGCAAAATGCCGCTCAAATATGTAGCCGAAATGTTCTGTGACCGCATTGCCGCCTGCAAGGTCTACCAGGGCGACAAATATACCGACGCCTCGGCTTACGACTACTACGAAAAGTCGCGCGGACATATCCTCATCCATCCCGAGACCGGCGCGCTGATCGGCAAGATGCTGCTCGTGCTCAAGGAGCAGGGCGAGGACGCGGCGTTCGACTATGTGCGCGCTCTTCTGCGCGAGGAAAAGCAATGTCCGACAAAATGAGAAAACTGTCAGAAGATCGCTTGCAATCCTGCATATTTCAGAGTAAACTATTTTCATTATAGAATTTTAACAGAGGACGGACAAGAACCAATGACTCATCCCTACAAGACGCGCGAGGGCGGCGCGACGGTAACGATCTTTGTACCCTACGATTGCCGGAACCACTGCCCGTTTTGCGTGAACAAGCAGGAATACGCCCATGCTGAGGGCTTCAGCGTAGAGGCGATCCTCAAGAGCATCGCCGTGATGGACGAGATCACGCCGCGCTGCGATTTTGTTTTCACCGGCGGCGAGCCGTTTGCCAATTTAAAGGCGCTCCAGCGCATGCTCGACGCCATCCCCACGACCCACAAGGTCTATATCAACACGACCTTCCCCGTGCAGCCCGGGTGCAGCGCGGAGGAAATGATTGCCTTCACCGAGCGCAATCGCGACAAGATCACCTGCATCAACATCTCGCGCCACCTGACGAAGTATGTCGAGGAGTCGCCCGACGAGGTCGTCGCCCGCATCGCAACGCCCAAGCGCGTGAACTGCGTGCTGTACATGGACTATCCCGCCGACGAGCTTGTGGACTACGCAGAGCGCTGGCGCAAGTACAACATCCCCGTACAGTTCCGCTACGACTACACCGAGACGACGCCCGAGAACCTCTATCAGGAGGAGGGCGACAAGATTTTGGCAGACCTTAAAAAGCGCTTCACCTACAAGGGACTCGACGGCTGCCGCATGCGCAACGGCTACCACTTCGACTACAAGGGCCTGCACATGACCTACCATAAGACGCTGCCCTATTCCACCATCGTGGAGACGGGTGACGACGGCGTGACCTACGATATCCTCTATGATATCCTCATCAAGCAGACTGGCGAGATCCATTCCGACTGGACGGGCGTGAAGCTCGATGTGGACGCGTACCGCAAGGTCGTCTATGAGCCCTATGATCTGTGCGTGCGCGAGGGCACGATCGACTTTTGAGAAAGGCGGCAATGCTATGAGCTATCAGGCGGCAGTCATCACCGTCAGCGACCGCGCGTCCGCGGGCGTGTACGAGGACAAAAGCGGCCCCGCTGTGGCCGCGATGCTGAAGGAGGCTGGCTACGAGGTCGTGTACACATCCATCGTGCCGGACGAACAGGAGAAAATCAGCGAAGAGCTCATCTCCTGCGTGGATGAAAAGCACTGCGACCTTGTCATCACGAGCGGCGGCACGGGCTTATCTCCCCGTGACGTGACGCCCGAGGCGACGCGCGCCGTGCTCGAGCGCGAAATTCCCGCCATCCCGCAGGCGATGATCTATTACAGCTTGCAGATCACGCCGCGCGCGATGCTTTCCCGCGCCGTGGCCGGCACGAGAAGAAACAGCCTCATCTTGAATCTCCCCGGCTCGGAAAAGGCTGCGCGCGAAAACCTGAGCGCCGTGCTCGGCGCGCTTGACCACGCCCTCAAGATGATCGCCGGCGGCGGGCATTGACTAAAAAGTATAAAAAAAGTTCCCACGTATGAAACGCGGGAACTTTTTTTATACCTTTTGCAGGGAGATCATGATTTCAGTGACGAACTTTTCCGTGTCGGTCGTGAAGCCGTAGTCGATGACTGTAATCTCGCGCGAAAATCCGGCGGCGGTGTAGCCTTCCTCGCGGATGAACTGCATCAAGCGACGGTACTGCGCGGGCGACTCGGCGTGGTGTCCGCGGAAGCGCACGCGTGCGCAGAGCGAAGCGGGCAGATCAATGACGTCGCCCGCAAAGCGGTCGGCTTCGTCAAGCACGAGGAATTCACCGTCGTACTGCCCGAAGCTGCCCTCGTTCAAGTGCTCCTGCGATACGCTGAAGCCGACCTTGCCGAGGAAGACCAGCGCTTCGGCCTGCGCGGCGGCAAGACGGCTCGTGGAGAGCTCGAGCGCGGAGTAGTCCGGCGCGGTCAGCGCCGTGTCGATCCAGAAAAGGCGAAGGGCGGGGGAGTGGATGAGCGTGATCTCGCCGAGCGGCGCATGCCGCACATCTTGGAGCTGGCTAAGGCGCGCGTCGAGCTTGCGCTCGATGCGCTTGAGCTCCTTTTGCTTCTGTACGACGGCGGCCTTCTGCGCGCGCAGCTTTTCTTCGATCACCTCCACGTCGCGGTTTTGCAGAAAATCAGCGATCTCGGTGAGTGGCATGTCCAGCGCGCGCAGATACCGGATGGTGTTGAGCGGCTCGAACTGGCGGACGCTGTAGTAGCGGTAGTTCGTCGACGGATCGACATATTCCGGCGTGACGAGACCGAGCCGAGCGCCTCGTAGTGGTGCAGACTGCTCACGCTGAGATGGAAAATTTTTGCCATTTCGCCGATGGAGAAAAGCTGGGGAAGAGCCATTTACGTTGCCTCCTGCGCACGTTTTTCCCGCCGCGTGAGGATGGCGTAGGCAATCACGCAGACGAGGATGGAGAAAAGCGACCCCGCGGCGTTGGCAAGGCCCATGGGCAGCAGCGTTTGCGGGAAGTATTTGGACGCAAGGTACGCCCCCGGCACGCGCACGAGCAGGATCGAGAGCGAATTGTGCAGAAACGAGATGCCCGACTTGCCGCAGGCGCAGAAATAGCCGCTGAAGCTGAACTGCACACCGGCGAAAAAGCTGTCCCAGATATAGCCGCGCAGATATTGTCCGCCGGCAAGAGCGACTGCCGTATCCGGCGTAAACAGGCCGACGAGCGGCTCTGCGACAAACTGGATGAGGATCACCTCGGCGATGCCGAAAGCGCAGGCGATCATCGCGGCGTAGCGCAGCGTGAGACGCGCGCGCTCGGGCTTGCCCGCGCCGATATTCTGCGCGCCGAGCGCCGAGACGGTCGAGAGCATCGACGACGGGATGAGGAAGAGGAAGCCGATGATCTTTTCGACGATGCCGACGGCGGCCGCGTCCGTCAGGCCGCGGCGGTTGGCGATGATCGTGATGATGACGAACGAGACCTGAATAAAGCCGTCCTGCAGAGCAACGGGCACGCCGATCTGAAGGAGCTTACCCATGACGGCGCGCTGCGGGCGAAAGTCCGCGCGGCGGACGGAGATGAGCCTGCGCTTCAAGATGACCGCGAGCGAGACGAGGACGCTCACCGCCTGCGAGAGCGTGGTGCCGAGCGCCGCGCCCGCGGGGCCGAGGTGCAGCGTGCCCATGAAGTAGTAGTCGAGCGCGATGTTGACGACGCAGGCGACGGCGATGAAGTACATGGGGCTCTTGCTGTCACCAAGGCCGCGGAAGATCGAGGCGATGATGTTGTACGCCGTGATGAACGGAATACCGATAAAGCAGACCGTGAGATAGGCGAGCGTGCCCTGCACGGCCTCCTCCGGTGTGGACATGATGGAGACGATACCCCCGCGCAGCGCGAGCAGCAGTGCCGTCAGCGCAAGAGACAGCAGCATGAAGAGCGTGACCGTGTTGCCGATGGCAGAGGCGGTGCGCTTTTTGTCGCCGCCGGTGGCCTGCGCGATGCTGACCGTCGCGCCCATTGCAAGGCCGACGAGCATGACTGTGAGCATGTGCATCACCTGCGAGCCGATGGAGACGGCGGTCGTGCTGGCGACGCCCTCGAACTGGCCGATGATGAAGAGGTCGGCCATGCCGTAGAGCGTCTGCAAAAAGTAAGAGAGCAGATACGGCAGCGAAAAGGACACAACGTTGCGAAAGACGCTGCCGGTGGTGAGATCGTTTTGCATCGGAAAGGACTCCTTATCAGTATAGCATGGAGTCATCATAAACTCTATAACAATTGTAGAGTCAAGCGTAGATTTTTCCGCGCGGAAAAAAGTCTCACTTTCCCGGATAGCCCAGTGCGGCGGAAAGCATCTGCCCCGCGGCGACGACCGCGCGCTCGGCGTGCGCGAACTCGTCCGAGTGCACGGAGCGGAACATCCCCAGTACGCTGACGACGTACTTGAGCGCGCCGCCGCCGGTGAACACCGGCGCGGAGATGGAGCGAAGACCGATCTTATACTCACCGTTTTCCACGGCGAAGCCCGCCTCGCGGCAGGCGGGGAGCGATGCGAGCAAAGCACCCGCGTCCGTTTCTGTGTGCGGGGTGTAGGGCGTGAGCGGCACACGGGCGAGCAGATTTGCCGCCTCGCTCTCGCTCATATAGGCGAGGACGATCTTGCCCTGCGAGGTGCAGTGCAGCGGCAGCCGCGCCCCCGGCGCGGAGACGATGCGAAGGCTGTCGCGCCCCTCGGCCTGGTCGAGGGCGACGATGTGCCCGTTTTCATAGGTGGAGAGCATGGCGGAGGCGCCGGTCGCTTCTGCCAGATGCTCAAGGTAAGGCCGCGCGAGGGACGAGATGTTCCAGAACGCGCTGGCGCGGCAGCCGTATTCAAAAAGGCGCAGGCCGAGGGCGTATTTGCCGTCTGCGTGCTGTGTGATGACGTCATAGTCGCGCATGGTGGTCAAAAGGCCGAACACTGTGCTCTTGGGCAGCCCTGCGCGCTCGCTGATGGCGGTGAGCGTCATCGCCTCGCCCGCGTCGCTGAGGAGCTGCAAAAGCTCCATCGCCTTCGCCACGGAGCGGATGGTGTTGCCGTCAGTCATAAATCGGCCCTCCCGGTCAAAAATCGTTGCTTGTATTCTAAAAAATACTGCGGAAAAAGTCAAGATTACGATAATATAAGAATGCAGTTCGATATTATCGGACGACTGTGTTGCGTAAGAGCGTGATATTTGCTAAAATATCATGCTGTACCATGGAAGAAAGAGGCATTTCAGATGCTGGACGGCTTTGCAAGATCAATTACATACCTGCGCATCAGCATCACGGACCGCTGCAATTATCGCTGCCGCTACTGCATGCCGGACGGCGGCATTGAAAGGTGCGCGCACGAGGACATCTGTTCTTTGGAAGAGCTGCGCGACATGGCCGCCGCGGCGGTCAGGTGCGGCGTCAAAAAGATCCGCGTCACCGGTGGCGAGCCGATCGTGCGCCGCGGTGCGGTGGACTTCTGCCGCATGTTATCAGAAATTCCCGGCGTTGAAGAGCTCTGCGTCACGACGAATGGCAGCCTGCTCAAAGAAGTTGCCCGGCCGCTGCGCGACGCGGGCGTCACGCACCTCAACATCAGCCTCGACACGCTGAACGAGGAGCGCTTTCGCGCCATCACGCGCCTTGGTGCGCTGCAGGACGTCATAGATGGCATCGACGCGGCGGAGCGCGCGGGCTTTGCAAAGATCAAGCTCAACTGCGTGCTGCTCGGCGGCGTCAACGATGACGAGATCGCCGATTTTGTGGACTTGACGCGCGAGCATCCGTGGCAGGTGCGCTTCATCGAGCGCATGCCGATGGGCTGCGGAAAGGATTTTGGCACATACCTCCCCTCGCAGGCGGTTTTGGACCGCTGTCCGGAGTTGGAGGCCATTTCGCATGACGGCGTGGCCGCGTGCTATCGTCTGCCGGATGCAAAGGGGACCGTCGGCCTCATCGCGCCGATGAGTCACGCGTTCTGCGCAGAGTGCAGCCGCATCCGCATCACGGCGGACGGGAAATTAAAGCCCTGCCTGCACTCGGACGCAGAGATCACGCTGCGGGGCTTATCCGGCGAGGAGTTGGAGCAGGCCATCCGCCGCGGCATTCTGATGAAGCCGGAGCGCCACCACATGGACGAGACTGGCGTTACGGAGACGCACCGCGGCATGTTTGCGATCGGAGGCTGAGAATGGAACTGACGCATTTTAACGAACAGGGCCGCGCCCGCATGGTGGATGTGAGCGAAAAGGCGCAGACCTATCGCGTGGCGCGCGCCGCCGCGACGGTCCGCATGGCAAAAGCGACGATGGACAAGATCAAAGAGGGCTCCATCGGCAAGGGCGATGTGCTGGCGGTCGCGCAGGTCGCGGGCATCATGGCCGCGAAGAAAAACAGTGAACTGATCCCGATGTGCCACCCGCTGCTGCTCACGAAGGTGGACATCTCATTTGAAATCGAAGAAACCGCCCTGCACATCCGCAGCGAGGTCCGCTGCCACGGCGAAACGGGCGTTGAAATGGAAGCGCTGACAGCCGTCAGCGTCGCCGCGCTCACGGTGTACGATATGTGCAAGGCCGTGCAGCGCGATATGCGCATCGACGGCATCCACCTTCTCTATAAAGAGGGCGGCAAGAGCGGCGTTTATGAAGCGGAGGAATGAAAAATGGCACAGGTGACCGCTGTGAACATCAGCGAAAAAAAGGGCGTGCGTAAGCACGAGGTGCCCTATATCGACGTAAAATACCGCCATGGCATTGTGGGCGACGCCCACGCGGGTGACTGGCACCGCCAGATCAGCCTGCTGGCCGACGAGAGCGTGGACACGATGCGCGCTATTTGCCCGCTTGAGCTGGATGCGGGTATCTTTGCCGAAAACATCAACACCCGAGGCATCGAGCTCAAGACGCTCCCCGTCGGCACGCGCCTGCGCGTGGGCGAGACGGAGCTTGAGGTCACGCAGATCGGCAAGCAGTGCCACAACGACTGCGAGATCAAGCGCACGACGGGCAAATGCGTGATGCCGACCGAAGGCATCTTTGCCATTGTGATCAAAGAGGGCCGCATTCAGGCCGGAGACGAGATCGAGGTGCTGAAGAAATGAGACTCATCAAAACCGAGGACGCGGTGGGCCATGTGCTCTGCCACGACATGACGCAGATCATCAAAGACCAGTATAAGGACGCGCGCTTCCGCAAGGGCCATGTCGTGACGGAGGAGGACATCCCCGTGCTGCTCAGCATGGGCAAGGAGCACCTCTACGTCTGGGAGATGACGCCCGGCATGGTGCACGAAAACGACGCGGCGGAGCGGCTTCTGGCCCTCTGCGGGCAGGAGAATATGATCCGCAGCGGCGTGAAAGAGGGCAAGATCGAGCTCAAGGCCGCCTGTGACGGCGTGTTTCTGGTCGATTCCGCGCGCCTTGTCGCCGTGAATAGCCAGGACGAGGTGATGATCGCCACGCGCAAGGGCGGCATGGCTGTACGCGAGGGCGACAAGCTCGCGGGCATGCGCGTCATCCCACTCATCATCGAGGAAGAAAAGCTCCGAAAGGCCGAGCAGGCCGCGGGCGATAAGCCGCTGCTGTCTCTCAAGCCCTATGTGCGCAAGACCGCCTGCATCGTCGCCACCGGCGGTGAGGTCAAAAAGGGCCTCATCAAGGATACGTTCACGCCGGTCGTGATCGACAAGCTCAAGACCTACGGTATCGAAACGCTCGAGGTCGTCTACTCCGGCGACGGGGTGGAGAATGTGCGCGACGCGGTGCTCGCGATGCGCGAAAAGAAGCCCGACATGATCCTCTGTACCGGCGGCATGAGCGTCGACCCCGACGACAACACGCCGGGCGGCATCAAGGCCGCGGGCGCGAATATCATCGCCTACGGCGCGCCGGTTCTGCCGGGGGCTATGTTCCTGCTCGGCTATTTTGACGACGGTATGCCCGTCATGGGCCTGCCCGGGTGCGTGATGTATGCGGGCGCGACGGTCTTTGACTTGATGCTGCCGAAGATCGCGGCGGACGTGCCCGTGACGCGCGCGGATATCGCGGCGCTCGGTGAGGGCGGGCTGTGCCTTGGGTGCAAGCCGTGCCACTATCCGATCTGCCCGTTTGGAAAATAAAACTTCAAAACGATGGCGGAGCCATCGTTTTGAGGGGGGTACAGCCTGCTGCGCGCACTCACTTATGCTCGCACACTTGCAGGCTGAGAGGTGTTTTTTGCCACGCGCATGGAAATTGGCGAAGCGCCGCCAGCGGCGGATGAAGCGAGCCAGTTTCGAGGAAGCGGCACGATTGGCACGCCCAACGGGCGCGGGAATCGTAATGCCGCGACGGTGACCGCGGCAAAAAACGGATCAAGATTATTTGCCGTCTGCGGACGGCTTGGGCAGCCGTTAGCGGCTTTGCCGCTTTACGGATGCCGCATCCCCCTTGCGGGGAAAAGTCTGCGACGCTGTTTCGCGCCCCAGGGGCGCGGGGTTAGGGGGGCAGGACTGATAGATTTTTGAACCGAATGAGTCGGTGCTGTTTGACAACTTTAACGCTTCGCGCCTGCGGGCGCGAAATGTTGGGGGTGCGTTATCTATTTTGAGGATAGCGAAATGATTTTGCCCAAGTTCCTCGCTCTGGGAATTGGAAATAAATTGCGTGCGGCGTGTTCTTGCCCGTTCCTGTATCGCCGCGCTTTTCAATGAATGCGCGAAAAAGAAAAAATTTGTAAGGAAGTATCCAAACATGAAAAAGCTTTTGTCTCTGCTCCTTGCGCTTGCGCTCGTGTTCTCTCTGGCCGCCTGCGGCAGCAAGACTGACGACACAACCACCGACGACACCCAAGGCGATGCGAACGCCGAGAGCGTTGATCTCGTCGTCTTCGCCGCCGCCTCCATGACCGAAACTCTGACGGAGATCGCCGAGATGTACAAGGAAGTTGCCCCCAACGTCAACATCACCTACAACTTTGACTCCTCGGGCAAGCTCCTCACCCAGATCAGCGAGGGTGCTGACTGCGACCTGTTCATCTCCGCCGCCCCCAAGCAGATGAACGCCATGGACGGCAGCCTTATCGACGACAAGGACAAGAACCCCGACGGTCTTGACCTCATCGTGACCGACAGCCGCATCAACCTGCTCGAGAACAAGGTCACGCTCGCCGTTCCCGAGGGCAACCCCAAGGACATCGAGAGCTTCGACCAGCTCGCTGAGCTCCTCAAGAGCGGCGACGTTATGCTCGCCATCGGCAACAGCGACGTGCCCGTCGGCCAGTACACCCAGAAGATCTTCGCCTACTATGGCCTTGACGAATCGGCCATGACCGACTGCCTGACCTACGGCAACAACGTCAAGGAAGTCACCACCCAGGTGAGCGAGGCCAGCGCCGACTGCGGCATCATCTACGCCACCGACGCTTACTCCGCCGGCCTCACGGTCGTCGACAGTGCCACCGCCGAGATGTGCGGCCGGGTCATCTATCCCGCCGCCATCCTGAAGGGCGAAAAGGAAGAGGCCGCGCGCGCATTCCTTGCCTATCTTGAGACCGATGCCGCGATGACCGTCTTTGAGCGCGTCGGCTTCAGCGCGGTTTACTAAAATGAAAGCCTAAAAGGCTTTCATTTTAAAGAGCTGCACTACGCTCTGCGCCTTGGCCGCTTACCTCGGTGAGCGGCCTTCGACGCTCGCTGCGTGAGAGGTATTTTTTGCCACGCACATGTCGCGGCAAAAAATTTCAAGATCATTTGCGCCGTGCGCGGCGCAAAGTCTGCGACGCTTTTTGATATCTCTTCCGGAAGAGATATCCCCTTTTGTCCCGTTCCCTGCCGCAGGATGCGGCACAAACTTTCCGCCGCATTTGCGGCGGCGTGGAGATTGCCTGAATCTCCCGGACTCCAGAAAATCGGAGGTCACTTATGGATTGGTACCCTTTATGGAACTCGCTGCGCATTGCGGCGATCTCCACGGTCGTTATTTTCTTTGCCGGCATTTTTGCCGCCTATTATATCGCAAAGCTTCCGCGCCTGGTCAAAGGTGTGCTCGATGTGCTTCTGACGCTGCCGCTCGTGCTGCCGCCGACGGTCGTGGGCTATCTGCTGCTGCGCGTGTTCGGCCCCAAGCGCGTCATCGGCGCGTGGGTGCTCGAAACGTTCGGCGTCAAGATGGTCATGACATGGTGGTCGGCCATCTTTGCCACGGTGGTCGTCATCTTCCCGCTGATGTACCGCACGGTGCGCGGCGCGTTCGAGTCTTTTGACGAGACGCTGGCCTATTCTGGACAGACGCTGGGCCTGTCGAATACCTACATTTTCTGGCGGATCCGCATGCCGTACTGCCGTCAGGGCGTGCTGGCCGGCACAGTGCTGGCCTTTGCCAGAGCGCTTGGCGAATACGGCGCGACGAGCATGATCGCGGGCTATACGCCCAGCAAGACCGCGACGATCTCCACGACGGTCTATCAGCTCTGGCAGACGAACAACGATGTGCTGGCGACGAAGTGGGTCTTGGTCAATATTGCGATCTCCGCCGTCGTGCTGCTGGCGGTCAACATGCTCGAGCGGCGTGACTTCCTCACGGATGCGAGCAAGGCGAGGAGGACGAGAAAATGAGTTTGTCCGTCGATATTGAAAAAAAGCTCGGTGCGTTCACGCTGCATTCCAAGTTTGAAGCGCCGGATGAGACGATGGCGCTGCTCGGCGCCTCGGGCTGCGGCAAGAGCATGACCCTGGAGTGCATCGCGGGCATCGTGACGCCCGACCGCGGGCGCATCGTGCTCGGCGGCCGCGTGCTGTTTGACAGCGAGAAGAAGATCAATCTGCCGCCGCAGCAGCGCAGGGTCGGGTATCTTTTCCAGCAGTACGCGCTGTTCCCGAACATGAGCGTTGAGCAGAATATCCTCTGTGGCATCCGCAGCGGCGACAAGGCGGAAAAGCGCCGCGTGCTGGCGGAGAAGATTCGTATGTTCCGCCTTGAGGGGCTTGAGAAAAAGCATCCCGCGCAGCTTTCTGGCGGCCAGCAGCAGCGCGTGGCGCTCGCGCGCATTTTGTGCTCTGAGCCGGAGGCGATTCTGCTCGACGAGCCGTTCTCCGCGCTGGACAGCTACTTAAAGTGGAATCTTGAGATCGAGCTTGCCGACCTGCTCGCGACGTTCAACGGCCCCATCCTCTGGGTCAGCCACGACCGCGATGAGTGTTACCGCAACTGCCGCAGCGTCTGCGTGATGGAAGACGGCCGGACCGGCGAGGTCACGCCGATGGACGAGATGATCCGCCATCCGGGCAGCGTCAGCGCGGCGCGTCTCGCGGGCTGCAAGAACTTCTTCGCCGCCGAGGCGAAAGACGGCAAGGTCTACCTTCCCGAGTGGAACGTGGCGCTGCCGCTTGCTGGCATGGAAAATACCTTTACGACGATTGGCATTCCAGACAATGCCGTCACCATGAGCGAGAACGGCGCCATGAGCTGTACCGTCTGCCGCATGATCCTCGGTGTGGAGGAGAACATTCTCCTGCTGCGTCCGGAGGGCAGCGCCGAAGGCGCGCCGATGCTGCGTATCACTGTTGGACATGAAAGTGATCTGCAAGCGGGGGCAGCCGTCCGCGTTGCACTGGACTACAGCAAACTGTTACTCCTGTGAATTAAAAAAAGTGAGAGCAGGGCAATGCCCAGCTCTCTTTTTCTGTCAAAATATAAATACAATTCGTAATATTCTGCAAAAATATAACGAAACACGGCGGTTTTGGGCGTATGCCCAAAACCGCCGTGCCATATTTTCCTTACAGGCGCCCGTAGATGCGGGTCGTCTCGTGGATGGACTTTGCAAGCTTTTTGCTCGCCTCGCCGCTCAGCATGCGCCACTGCCAGTTGCCGCTGCTCGTGCCGGGGGTGTTCATACGGCAGCCCTTGCCAAGGCCCAGATAGTCCTGCATCTGTGCGACAAACAACCTGCTCTGGCAGCTCATGCCGCCGCGGATGATGCCGGCGTTGAAGCCCTCCTCGTCATTGAGGCCGAGGTACTTCTTCGCGAACGCGATGTCCGCCTTATCCGCCTCCGTGCGCCAGAGGGCGAGGGGCGCGTTGTCGTGCGTGCCGGTGTAGCAAATGCTGTTGAAGTTGCAGCTATGCGGCAGGTAGTCGCTCGGGTCGCGCGAGTCGAACGCAAACTCGAGGACCTTCATGCCGGGAAGACCGGAATCGGAGAGCAGCTGCACGACCTCGGGCGAGGGATAGCCGAGATCCTCGGCGATGAAATCGAGGTCGCGGAACCAGCCGGTCAGCACGCCGACGAGCGACATGCCGGGGCCCTTGACCCAGCGGCCGTTTTTGGCGGTCGTCTCGCCGTAGGGAATGGCCCAGTAGCTCTCGAAGCCGCGGAAATGGTCGATGCGGATGACGTCGTAGAGCTTCTGTGCGCCGCCGATGCGGCGGATCCACCAGCCGAAGCCGTCCTTCGCCATGGCATCGTAGTTGTAGAGCGGGTTGCCCCAGAGCTGCCCGTCCTCGCTGAAGCAGTCAGGCGGGACGCCGGAGACCTCGGTGGGCACGTTGTGCTCGTCGAGCTGGAACATTTCAGGTTCTGCCCACACGTCGGCGGAGTCCATCGCCACATAGATGGGCAGATCGCCGATGATGCGGATGCCGAGCGAGTGGATGTACGCCTTGAGCGCTTCCCACTGGCGGAAGAAGAGAAACTGAATGTAGGTGAAAAGCTCCACATCCTCGCGCAGCTCGGCGCGGTAGCGCTCGATGACCTCGCCGCTTGTGCGGCAGCGGATGTCCTCGTCGTCCCATTCTGTCCAGGACTTCATGCCGAAGTGGCGCTTGAGCGCCATGAAGAGGGCGTAGTTCGGCAGCCAGCGCTCATTTTCCCGCTCAAATGCCGCGACGGCCTCGCGGTCGCGCGTAAAGCCGCGCGCCTTGGCCTTTTCGAGCAGCGTGAAGCGGCTCGCGTAGATTTTGCCGTAGTCGACATAGCGGGGATCGTCGCCCCAGTCGCAGGCGTTGACCTCCGCGCGCGTCAGGAGCTTATCTTTGACGAGCAAGTCCAAGTCGATGAAATACGGGTTGCCCGCAAAGGACGAAAAGCTCTGATACGGCGAGTCGCCGTAGCTCGTCGGGCCGAGCGGCAAGAGCTGCCAGTATTTCTGACCCGCGGCGGCGAGAAAGTCGGCAAAGTCATAGGCGGCCTTGCCCATCGTGCCGATGCCGTGGGGCGAGGGAAGGGACGAGATCGGCATCAGAATGCCGGAGGAACGTTCGATCAATGGAACCACTTCTTTCTGGAAAATGAAGGATGAAAGGTGTTAACCCTTTACCGCGCCTGCGGCCACGCCCTTGATGATGTACTTTTGGCACAGCAGGTAGAACACGATGACAGGGATGATGCTCAGCAGGATCAGCGCCATCGTCGCGCCGAGGTCGACGGTGCCGTAGCTGCCCTTGAGGTACTGGATGTGGATGGGGATGGTCATGTACTTCGTACGGTCGAGCACGAGATAGGGCAGCAGATAGTCGTTCCACACCCACATGATCTCGAGAATGCCGACAGAGATCATCGTCGGCCGCAGCATCGGCAGCACGACAGAAAAATACGTGCGCAGCGGGCCGCAGCCGTCGATGGCGGCCGCCTCCTCAATTTCAAGCGGGATCGACTTGACAAAGCCGACGAACATGAAAATCGCAAGCCCCGCGCCAAAGCCGAGGTAGATGATGGGAATGGTCCAGGGGGTATTGAGCTTGAGGGTATCGGCCGTCTTCGACAGTGTGAACATCACCATCTGGAACGGCACGACCATCGAAAAGATGCAGAGATAATAGACCATGCGGCAGAATTTGCTGTCCACACGCGCGATGTACCACGCGGCCATCGACGTGCAGAGCAGGATCAGCGCGGTCGAGACGATGGTGATAAATAAGCTGTAGCCGGCAGATTTTAAGAACGGGTAGTTGCCGAACGTCAGGCCCTTGATGAAGTTCGACCAGCCGGCAAAGCTCTCCGCGTTCGGGAGGGCGAACGTGTCGGTCTTGACATAGGTGTTGAGCTTGAAGGAGTTGATGACCACCGTGAGGACCGGCAGCACATAGATGACGCAGATGACGCCGAGCACGATGGAGAGGATCGTCTTGCGGCGGGCTTCTGCGGAAAGAGAGCGCTTGTTCATTACTGCTGCACCTCCTTTTTGCGGTTGGCACTGAGCTGGAGAAGACCGATGGTCGCGACGAGGATGAAGAACAGCACGGCCTTGGCCTGCGCGGTGCCGCGCGAGTTGGCATTCTGCCCATAGAACGTGTTGAGAATGTTCAGCGCGAGCATTTCGGTCTCTTTGATCGAGCTGCCGTCGGACAGGATGGTATAGGGCTGGCCGCCCGTGAGGGCGAGGTTCTGGTCGAAGAGCTTGAAACCGTTCGTGAGCGATAAGAACGTGCAGATGGTGATGGAGGGCATCACATTCGGGATCGTGACCTTCCAAAGCGTCTGCCAGCGGCTCGCGCCGTCGATCTTCGCGGCCTCGAGCATGTCCTCAGGGACAGCTTGCAGGCCCGCGATGTAAATGATCATCATATAGCCGATCTGCTGCCAGCACATCAGGATGATGAGCCCCCAGAAGCCGTACTTTGAGTTGAGCAGGATCGACGTGCCGTAGCGCGAGAGGATGCCGTCGAAGATCATCGACCAGATGTAGCCGAGCACGATGCCGCCGATGAGGTTCGGCATGAAGAACACCGTACGGTACAGGTTGCTGCCCTTAATGCCCTGCGTGAGCGCGTAGGCCACCGCAAAGGCCAGCACGTTGATGAGCACGAGCGACACGATGGCAAACAGCGCCGTGAACCAGAACGAATGCACAAAGCTCGCATCCTGGAACGCGCGGCGGTAGTTTTCAAGGCCGACAAAATGCGCGTCGCTCGTGACCTTGAATTTGCAGAAGGAGAGATAGATGCCCTTGCAGAACGGATAGACAAAGCCGATGATGAACGCGCAGACCATCGGCCCCATAAAGAGCGGAAACCAGCGGCGGATCGGGCGGCGGATCATCGAGCTGTTGACCGCAGCGTTGCTGTGCTTATGTTTCAATTCGATCAACTCCCAGCCAAAGATAGAATATTGCTTTTGTTTCTGCACGGCGGGCGCTTCATGCGGCGCTCGCCGTGATATGCAGGGAGGGACGGGCGAAATCGCCCGCCCCTCTCATTTGTGCTTTTCAGATGCGCTTGCTTTTTTAAAAGCGGCTTAGCCGTTGGCGGCAGCGTACTGCGTGGCCCAGCCGTCGACAAACGCGGTCTTGACGAGCTCCCAGTTGGCATCGCTCTGGTCGGCGTCGTACTGGTTCATCGCGGAGACGAGCGCAGCGCGGTAAGCATCAACGTTCGGCTGGAAGTTGGTGACCCAGGGCATGATGTAGTTGCCGTTGGTGGTGTAGTCGTTGGCGTCGGCGAGGAAGCCGTTGGTGGACTCGGCAGCCTGCTTATAGGGCATGGCGGCGAATTCATCGACCAGCATACGGGAGACCTCGGGATCGGTGACCATCCAGTTCATGAATTCGAGCGTGGCCTGAATATCTTCCTCAGAAGCCTTGGCGTTGACCGCCCAGCAGTTCTCGGTGCCGCAGTTGAGGCCCGCGTTCTCTTCGCCGGCAACACCGCAGTAGAACGGGATCATGGACAGGTTGTCAAGACCGTACTGACCGTCGCCGGTACCGGTGAGCTTGGCCCACTCCCAGGAACCGTTCTGATAGAACACGGCCTGCTCCTTGCCGAATTCGTCCGCCGCGTCAAAGCCGCCGGCAGCGAGATCAGCAGGATTCACGGCGCTGTTGTTGATGTACAGATCCCAGAGGTTCTTGTAGTTCTGCATGTAGGTACCCTTGATGGAAGACGGGCATTCCTTCCAGGCGTCGGGATCGTCCACGGACTCGTAGTAATACTCGAGGTTCGCGAGGTGGCCGGTGAAGCGCCAGCTGGAATCGTCGCTCATGGAAGAGGAGGTGAAGGCGTCGAAGCCGAGCTCGGAAGCGCGGGCGTGGATGTCCTCAGCGACGGCCTTGAGAGTCTCAAAGTTCGTGATGTCGCCAAGCGTGTAGCCGGCCTTTTCGAGCAGATCTTCGTTGACGATGATGCCGTAGCACTCGTAGCAGTAGCCGATGGAGCAGAGCTTGCCGTCGGCGTCATAGAGGTTGTAGGCGTCGGTGTTGAGCTCGTTGGCAACGGCGGTGCCGCTCAGGTCATAGCAGTAGTCGCCCCAGGTGTCGACAGCAGCCTGGTTGCCCACGACGAACAGCGTCGGGGGAGCGGACTTGTCCATCTCGGCGGTCAGGGTCTCGTTGTAGGTGCCGGAAGCGGCGGTCACGACGGTGACGGGCACGCCGGTCTTCTCGGTGTACATGGTGGCGACCTTCTGCAGGGTCTCGTCAGCTTCGGGCTTGAAGTTCAGCCAGTAGACGCGGCCGGTGGCAGTATCGCCGTCGCTGTTGTCAGCGGAGTCATCCTTCTTATCGCCGCAGGCGACGAGAGAAAGAGCCATGACAAGAGCAAGGATCATTGCAAGATACTTTTTCATTTCATCAATACTCCTTTTCAAATTTATTTTCACGCGGGTTCCCGCGGGAAAATCGGTGCTTGGGCTGCCGCACGGACGCACCCTCGCGCAGCGCGGTCGGCAGAGTGACGTGGCGATGAACGCCGCGTCCCTCGATGATGTCGAGCAGGATCTCGACGCTCGCCTCTCCCATGGCGGTCATGGGCTGGCAGAGGGTGGTGAGCATGGGATGAATGTATTCCGAGACGCTGATGCCGTCGATGGCGATGACGGAGCAGTCCTCAGGGATGGAGCGGCCGCTTTCGCGCAGGGCGCGCATCGCGCCGATGGCCATGTCGTCCGCGATGGCGAACACGGCGGTAAAATCGGCGGGGGAGCGCAGACGCTTTTGCATGGCGGCGTAGGCGTTGGCAATGGTGAAGTCTTCGGCACAGATCAGGTCCTCCGGATGCTCCGTGAGACCAAAATCGCGCAGCGCGCGCTGATAGCCCAGATAGCGGAGCTGGGAGATCGAGCTGTCGTCGGGAGCGGCGGTCAACACGGCGATGCGGCGGTGACCGTTTTTATAAAGCTCGCTGACCGCGCGGTAAGCCTCCTGCTCGTCGGCGATGGAGACGGAGGAGTACGATTCCGGCGGAAGCGTGCCGTAGGAGTTGGTGTAGGAGCAGCAGACGTAGGGCACGCCGAGAAGCGATACCTCCTCGGGCGAATAATCACTGCGTCCGCCGAGAAAGATGATGCCGCGCAGGCGCTTTTCCTTTTCCATCACCGCGCCGCACTGAATTTCGTCGTCGTCCGACGGAATTTGACGCATGACCATCGTGTAGCCCGAAGCGTCGAGCTTTTGCTCGATGGCGTGGATGATGTCGGTGTAGAAGGGGTTCTGCACGCCGCGCACCACAAGGCCGACCGCGTCAGAACGAATTTTGACGAGGTCGCGAGCGCTGTTGTTCGGCACGTACCGGTGTGCCTCGATGACGGCGCGGACCCGTCTGCGGGAATCCTCACTCACGTCCGGACGGTCGTTGAGCACGCGGGAGACGGTGCTGACGCTCACGTCTGCGAGCTTTGCAATATCCTTGATGGTCATGCCGACGCGCCCCCTGCGATGATTCCGGAAACCTTACCGGTAACGTTTCCAATCCTTGCTTACAGCATAGCCCCCACAGCGGACAAAGTCAAATGAAACTTGCTGTTTGTGGTAAAAATGGGGGAAACACACAAGAAATGCCTGCGCCTTGTTGACAAAATGACCAACGACCGGCGCAAATGCGTTCTTAACAGCAAGCTTATGAGATGCATGTACCACTTTATGAGCGGCTTATAGCAAAATGCGGGCCAAAATCGGCGTTTCTGTGCAGAAACGAAAAAATTCCCCGTTTTCCGCCGCTATGCGGCAGAAAACGGGGAACGATCTGTGGTTTAAAAAGCCTTACTTGAGCAGCAGCTCCGCGATCTGGATGGTGTTGGTGGCAGCGCCCTTGCGGACCTGGTCGCCGCAGCACCAGAGGTTCAGACCGCGCTCGTCGGTCAGGTCCTCACGAATGCGGCCGACATAGACGATGTCCTGATCGGACGTGTCGAGCGGCATGGGGTAGACCTTGTTCTTGAGGTCGTCGACGAGCTTGCAGCCCGGGGCGTTTGCGATGAGCTCCTTGGCACGCTTGACGCTGATCTTCTCCTTCGTGCGCAGCACGACGGATACGCTGTGGCTGCGGATGACGGGCACGCGCGCGCAGGTGCAGCTGACCTTCATCTCGGGCAGGTGGAGGATCTTGCGGCCCTCGTTCTGCATCTTCATCTCCTCGCTGGTGTAGCCCTCGAAGGCCTCGCCGCCGATCTGGGGGATGATGTTGTACGCGATCTGATACTGGAAGACCTTGGGCTCAAGGTGCTTGCCCTCGGAAAGGGCCTTGACCTCATTGTTGAGTTCGTCGATGCCGCCCTTGCCCGCGCCGCTGACGGCCTGGTAGGAAGAGGCGATGATCGTCTCGATGGGGCTCTCCTTGGCAAGCGCGTTGATGGCCACGAGGGTCACGATGGTGGTGCAGTTGGGGTTCGAGATGATGCCCTTGTGCCACTTCACGTCCTCGGGGTTGCTCTCGGGGATGACAAGGGGGACGTTGGGGTCGAGGCGGAACGCGCTCGAATTGTCGACGAACACCGCGCCCGCCTTGACGATCGAGGGGGCAAAACGCTCGGCGATGTCGTTCTCGGCCGCGCCGAGGACGATATCAAGGCCCTCGAACGCGTCGTCAGATGCCTCGACGATGGTGCACTCCTGACCGCGGAACATGATTTTGCTGCCCGCGCTTCTGGCGCTTGCGATGGGACGAAGGGACGCAACGGGGAAGTTGCGCTCTTCGAGAATTTTGATCATTTCCTGACCGACGGCGCCGGTGGCGCCGAGAATACCGACATTGACCTGTTTCATACTACATTCTCCTTCACAAAACTATTGTACAGGACACGGATGGCCTGTTCGAAATCTTTTTCTTCCACGCCCACGATGATGTTGAGCTCTTCGGGGCCCTGCGTGATCATGCGGATGTTCACGCCGTTTTCGCCGAGCTTGGCGAAAATCTTACCGGAAACGCCGGGACGGTACGCCATCTTGCGGCCAACGGCGGCGACAATGGCGATGTGCTCCGTTACGGTTATCTTATTCGGCTGCACCTCTTTTTGCAGCTCGCCCAGCATTTCGTAGAGCGAGCGGGACACCTTGTCGGACGAGACGACGAGCGAAACGTTGTCGATGCCGGACGGGAGGTACTCGACGTTGACCTCGTGCTTGGCGAGCACGTTGAGAATTTTCAGGAGAGAGCCCGGTTCGCTCGACATGCCGGTCTTGGCGATGGTGATGATGGAAAAGCCCTTCTTGCCGGCGATGCCGGTGATGAAGCCGCCCTCTTCCATCTCGTCGCCGATGGATTCCATAATCATTGTGCCGGGATGGTCGGGCGCGTTGGTGTTGCGGATGTTGAGCGGGATGTTCTTCTCGCGCACGGGGAAGATCGTGCCCTCGTGCAGGACCTGCGCGCCGATGTAGCTCAGCTCGCGCAGCTCGCTGTAGGTCACACGGCGGATGGGCTCGGGATCGTCGACGATGCGCGGGTCGGCCATCAGAATGCCGGAGACGTCCGTCCAGTTCTCATACACGTCCGCGCCGAGCGCCGCTGCCGCGAGCGCGCCGGTGATGTCGCTGCCGCCGCGGGAGAACGTGCGGATGTGCCCGTCGGGCATCACGTCCACGGCCGCCAGGTCGAACTGCGCCTCGTCCTGCCCGCCCGTTGCGGCCAGGTAACGCACGGCCGCCCGCGTCAGTGCGCGGAACTTCTGCGGCGTGACGGCAGCCTCGGGCGGCGTCAGGGAGCCGGCCCTGCGGGTCTTGACCTCCACGAAATGCACGATCCCCGCCTTGCGGGCCACGATGTCCAGTTCGTAGCGGCCGCTGCGCCAGTTGAGGGCGCAGATTTCATACCCCGCACGGCGGAGGTACTCCGCCGCGGCCCGTTCGCCCGCACGTCCCGTTTCGGCCGTCGTACTCATGCCTGTCAGTGGATGATGCGCTGGATCGAGTTGGCCCGGTCGAAGGCGGCCTTCAGCCCTTCGGCGTCGTCGCGCTCGATCATCCTGCGCATGATCTGCAACTGGTGGATATGCTCGCGCAGCACGTCCAGCAGGTTGTATTTGTTGCGCAGCATGATCGGCCCCCACTTGGTTCCCAATATTTATCCTTGAAACCGTCAATTACTGCGCAGATGATTTTTGTTGATGTCATAAACATTACTCTGACTTTGAATTTTTTTCTGACATACTTATTGACTGCGCCGGCGCCCATTGTGCCGTTGGCTTTGGTGTACGGCGAATTTGCAATATAGCCGACTGTGCCGATGTTTTTCATCGTGACCTTAATTGCCTCGCTGTCATACGGGTTGTTGTGTTCCTTTTTGCATGTCAGCTTTTTGCCGATGCTGAACGGATTGAAACCGTAGTAATATTTCATTCCCGTGATTGTAACATAAACCTTTTTCATAATAAATTCCCCCTTCGATTTTGTGGATTATCGTCTGCGGCGATTTCTGCGGTGGGTGGGTTTCTTTTTTATCCCCATAATCGTCTTTACAGAACCCGACACAGCGTATGCCGTGAAGATGTAGACACAGAAATTCAGCATTGTTATTCCTCCTCGTTTTCATTTGACTTCCTTACTGTATCTATATTTTATCAAAAGAGGTGTCCGATAAAACGGACTTTGGTAATGACCGCAAGCGGTCATTACAGTGAAATTCGCCGTTGGCGAGTGAAATCTGACTTTGTCAGGTGAAATCGTCCTGTCGGACGGTGAAATTGCTCCATTGGGCAGTGGTGGTCGTGAAGACAGTCTGCAAAATGATAAACAAAAGTTCCCGATTAATTTGATTCGCTATGCGAATCAATCTGTAGGATACAAAACAAAAATGCATCAGAGCCTTACCGAGCATCTGATGCATTTTATTTATCTGACTGTCTTTTCAAATTATTGACGGTTGCACACCGCCGTCCTTAATTTTCAATTTCCCATTTTACATTTTCAATTTATGAACTGGGAACGGCGACTCGCCGTTATTTAAGTGTTTTCATACATTGCTTGAATGTTTCAATTACATACCATGCCTCATCGTCTGTGAGAGTTGAGTTCATCGGGAGGGTGAGCTGGTTTTTGTGCATATTATACGCATTCGGATAATCGGTAATCTTGAAACCACGCTTGCTGTATGCCGAAAGCAACGGCAATGGCTTGAAGTGGACATTGCACATTACGCCGTGGTCAGCCATCATATTATAGAACTTGTTACGGTATTCTGCGTCTTTGCCGATAAATCTTACAAAGTAAAGGTGACCGCTGCTGCGGTGGTTTTCATCGCAGTGATTAAGCACCTGAACAGGCAAATCCTTAAATTCTTCGTTGTAAAGCTTTATAAGTTGATGTCTGCGGTCGAGAATTTTATTGTAGCGTTCAAGCTGAGCCACACCGATTGCGGCAAGCACATCGGTCATATTACACTTGTACTGAGTGTCAACAACATCATATTCCCACGATGCGACTTTGTTTTTTTGATATGCGTCCTTGGTCTGACCGTGAAGCGAGAGAAGCATATACTGCTTGTACATTTCTTCCTCGTCAATTCCGTCATGTGAACGGTGAACAGCCGCACCGCCCTCGGCAGTTGTCATATTCTTTACAGCGTGAAAGCTGAAGTTTGTGAAGTCGGCAATTTCACCGCACATTTTACCGTGCCATTGCGCACCGAATGCGTGAGCGCCGTCAGCCATAACAATAACTCTGCCGAACTTTTCCTGAAGCTCGTTGCGTGGATTGAAAACGCCTTTCTTTCTTTCAACAGCCTCAAAAATACGGTCATAATCGCACACAACACCTGCAAGGTCAACAGGAATGATAACCTTTGTATTGTGGTTGATTGCCGCCTCCATTTTATCGTAGTCCATTTCAAAGCTGCCGCTTTTGCAGTCAACCATAACAGGCTTTGCGCCCACATGGTAGATGATTGATGCGGTTGCCGTGTAGGTGTATGCCGGAACGATAACCTCATCTCCCGGACCGATGCCGAGAATACGCAGAGTAAGTTCGGCACAAGAGGTCTGCGATGAAAGACAGACAGCCTTTTCTGTGTGACATCTTTCTGCAATACGGCTTTCAAAAAGCTTTGTTTCGGGACCTGTTGTAATCCAGCCCGATTTCAGAACCTTTATAACTTCGTCAATTTCTGCCTGAGAAAGGTCAGGCGGCGAAAAGGGAATTTTTCTCATTTTTAATTTCTCCTCAGGTACAGCCGTGCATTAACCACTGCCGTACACAAACTATAGACAAATCTGAAAATATTTACACTCCATTATACAACGCAAGTCATAAAAAGTAAAGTTCCAAAATACCCAAAATATACTCTGAAAATGCGGTTTTGTATGGTGTATGAGCCGTATTGCAGTTGATTTTCAGTTTTTTTCGCTTTCGGAGGCTTTCTTTTGCAGATATTTCTTTTTTGTTGCAAGACCGCCTCTTATGTGCCTTTCGCTTTTGTTGGTGTCAAGAATTTCCCTCACCTGTCGGTAAAGTGCAGGGTTAAGTACTTTTAGCCGTTGGCTGACATCCTTATGCACGGTGCTTTTGCTCACACCGAACTTTTTTGCCGTACTTCTCACGGTTGCCTTGCTTTCGATTATGTATTCACCGAGCATTGCCGCTCTTTCTTCTACGATACCTTTCACATACAGCCCTCCTCTCTGTCCTCCTTAGGGGGACATCTGTAATAGATTGTATGTGCAGACAGCGGATTGTATGACGGTATAGCTTAGTATGTTTTATTGCGTTTTGTTGTGTTTTACCTGTAATTAAACTAAATTTTTGTATAAACAGACAAATAAATGCTTATAATTTCGGTATTTATGCGGATTGAATTATCACGGTTACCAATGGTACAATTTAATCATAATAGTCAGAGAAAATCAAAATTTTTTGTGCATTTTGCTTCTTTGGCTTGAGAGGAGAAATACATATGAAAAATATTAAAAAAACAGCGGGTAAATTATTTGCAATGATTCTCACGGTGGCGGTTTCGGTATCCTGTGCGGTGTCAACGGGTATTTTTACAGCTTCGGCATACACAGCGCCGAAAGAGGGCAAAATTTTTTATAACAAAACAATGTACGACAAATACGGTAAGGCTGAGGGTATGGTTCTTGACAGCCTTAAAAATTTTGACGAGGAAATTGATATCAGCAGTCTAAATGTTCCGAGAAGCGATGTTGCGGAATTTTTTAAGGTGCTGACATTGACTCATCCTGAGCTTTATTATGTGAATCAGGGATTTTCGTACTCCTACTATCCGTCAGAGGACACGATTACATCAATCTATCCCGAGTACACAATCAGCAAGAGCGAGTATGCAACACAGAAAAAGTCGCTTGATAAAGAAACCGAGAGAATACTTTCACTTGTAAAAGAGGATATGACCGATTCCGAAAAGGCTCTTGTAATCCACGATGAGCTTGCCATTATGAGCGAGTACAGCACATCAGATTACAACAAGGCTGATATTTACAATTCGCTTGTTGAAAAGACTTCCGTATGTCAGGGCTATGCGCTTGCGTATTCCTACATGCTTTCACTTGTCGGAATAGACTCCGAACTTGTTGATTCAAACTCAATGAACCATATGTGGAACAAGGTCCATATCGGCAACGCTTGGTATAATGTTGATGTTACATGGGATGATCCAATTAATGACCGACCGGGACACGCTCAGCATACATACTTCCTTTTGAGTGACAATGCCATTCAGAATCTTCCGTCAAAGCACTATGATTACACAATAAGCTACGGTGCAAATTCGACAAAATATGATAATTACGAAATCCATAATTTCGACACAAGGCTTTGCGAGGTTAACGGTGAATTTTACGGCTTTGTCAACAACAATTCTTCAGCTAACAAGGGTGCATTGTTAAAATACAAGCTTGACAGCAATACATATGAGAAAAAGCTGAAATTGAACGAAAGATGGAGCGCAGGCGGTAATTCCTACTGGATAAATACATTTATGAGCCTTGAAAAATACAACGATACTCTGTATTTTAATACCTCCGATGCCGTGTATTCATACGATGTTGAAACAGGCAGACAGGCAGTTGCCGCATCCGACATCAGCGGTGTGTCCGCATCATCAGGCAAGCTTTGCTACGGCATGGTTCTCAAGGGCGACGCAATGTATGCCGCCGTGTCGGATTCTCCGAACAACAAGGCAACTTTGCAGTATGTAAAAAGAGTTGACAAGGGCAACCTTGCAATCGGTATGACAAACTATGTTATGACTGCAAGCACCAATTCAGCCGAAAAGGCATATTACGGTGACGCAAACGGTGACGGCAAAATAAATATTGCCGATGCAACCGCAATTCAGAAAGCAATTGTGGGTATCGTCAATCAGAATGAGATAGAGCGTATAAACTCTGATGTAAACTTTGATTCCGATATTACCGTCATTGATGCAACCACAATTCAGAGGTACATTGTCGGACTTATATAACGGCAAGCCGTTGGCAAATTGAAAATGGAAAATTTAGGACTGCGGTAGCACACCGCAGTCCTTTCTAGAAGATAGTTAGATAAAGGAATTGCACCAATGCCCGATACGGCATTGATGCAATTTTTGCTTTATTTATATAATTTTAATTTGTACAAATCTTTGCGTGGCTATCTACAGGCGTATAATATCCGCCCATACAAATTTGCAACAACTTCCATATATACAAAAACGGTCGGGCGACAATGTTTTTCACTCTTGCAAATTGTCTTCCCGACCATAATTTTCCATTTTACATTTTTAATTTTCAATTTTATGCCCGAACCGTACACCGTTACTGTTCAATATCGCTATTGATTTACCCATGCAATTATGCTATAATTCTAAGGATATAGTGTATTAACGGAGGCTTTGGAATGCTGGATTCATATGTTGAAATTGACCTTGACAAAATCGGTGCAAATGCCCGTGCGATAACACAAAAATACAGCGACTACAAATATTTTATTGCCGTTCTCAAGGGTGACGGTTACGGTCACGGTATGGAAGTGGCAAATGAAATGTACAAAAACGGCATTAACTATTTTGCCGTGTCCTCTCTTGAGGAGGCTCAAAGCTTTCGTAAGGTCAACAAGGACGCTCCGCTTTTGTGCCTGCATCCGGTTCATCTTTCGAGAATTGAGGAGGCAAAGCGGCTTAATCTCACCATTGCCGTGAATGAGCTTGACTACCTCAAAAGGTTGCTTGATTTGAACATTGATTGCAATTTCAAGGTTCATCTCCAGATTGATACAGGCTTTAACCGCCTCGGCTTCAAGGATAAGAACGAGGTTAAAACTGCCGTTGATATGATTAACGGTTCAAATTTTGTTCTTGAGGGAATTTATCAGCATTTTGCAACAGCCGGAATTTTTGATCCCCATTGGGACGAGCAGGTCAGAAACTTCAAGGAGCTTACATCGCTTATTGATTTGAATAAAATCCCGATTGTCCATATGGGCAGTTCCGTTTCAATGCTCACCCACCCGAAACAGCCTTTTACAACAGGCGTGAGAATGGGCATTGCAATCTACGGCTACAATGTTGCCCCCGATTCTCTTTCAAATTCGCCAAAGGACAAACTTCGTAAAATGCGAAACAATTACTTCATTAAGAAGTACAATATCAGCGAAACATATTTTGATGTAAAGATAGATTTACAGCCGGCTATGAAGATGAAAACCCGTATTCTTCAGCTTAAAAAGGTGAACAAGGGTGAGTGGTTCGGCTACAATGCGTCATATACGGCAGATGAGGATATTATTCTTGCAATTCTTCCTGTCGGCTACAACAACGGCATCGGTCACGCAAATCACGGCAGAAGGGTTGTTATCAACGGCAAAAAATATCCTGTTGTCGGTGAGATGTGTATGAATATGACGGCTGTTAAGGTTGATTCATCGGTAAAAATTGATGACGAAGTAACGCTCCTCGGTGACAGCATAACAGTTGGTATGTTCGGCAGAAGTTCGGGTATGGGCAATGCCGAGGCGCTTGTGAATATAGGCAAGAACAATCCGAGATTTTATGTAAAAGACGGTAAGGTTGTAAAGGAGAAGTAAGATGGCAGTTTCGGTACACAAATGGCTTTTGAATAAATTCAGAGATATTAACCACAGCAGAATGGATAAGCACATTGACATTATCGCCAAGAACAGCGGTAAGTCAAAGGCTTATATCAAGTTCGACATAATCCGCAACTTTCTCATCAGAGGCACAGGCTACACGGACTATTTCCGTTGCGATTTTATCAACCTTTCGGCTAAAGAGAAAAAAACCTTTGTAACTGCAAAAACTTTCTACAAAATTCTTGAATATCTCAACGATGAGGAATATATCGTCCTTCTTCGTGACAAGCTTGTTTTTGACGAGCTTTTCAAAAAGTATCTCAAAAGAGATTTCATCAACCTTCGCACAGGCAGTAAGGAAGATTTCAAGAAGTTCCTTGACGGCAGAGAAACCGTTTTTGCAAAAGATCCGACAGGCGAGGGCGGTCACGGCATTTCAAAAATCACCGTTGCCGATGTAAAGGACAGCAACAAGCTTTATGATGAACTCAAGGCAAACGGTCAGCTTCTTGTTGAGGAAGCAATCGTTCAGAGCGATGACCTCAACGAAATCAATCCGTGTGTTGTAAATTCATGGCGAGTTGTTACGCTCTATAAGGACGGCAAGGCGCATATAATAAATAACGCTCTCCGTATCAATCAGGACGAGTCGAATGTTATCGGCTGTACAAATGACCTCTACCTCAGCCTTGATGCAGACGGCAGAATCGACAGTAATGTAATTGACGACTATGGCAATGTTTATGACAAACACCCGATGACAGGCAAAAAGTTCTCCGAGGTTAAGATTGCAGGCGTTCGAGAGGCTCTTGACATGGTTGTTGAGGCAGCGGAAAAGATTCCGCAGGTGAGATATATCGGATGGGATATCGCCTTTTCAAAGAACGGTCCCGTTATGGTTGAGGGCAACGAGTACCCGGGCTACGGACTTTTGCAGTTCTATAAACTAAAAGGCAAACGCACAGGCCACCTGAAAGAAATCGCCGATGTCCTCGGTGACGAGATGAATAACATTAAGCTTTGATTAAGAAAACAGCTCAATTTGGAGGAACAACAATGAAACGAAAAAAATTCAGATTGGGTGAACTGTTTTGTGGTCCTGGTGGAATTGCATGTGGTGCGATTCACGCAAAAAGTGATAATAAAACTTACTCAATTGAACATGTATGGGCTAATGATTTCGATCTGGATACTTGCGAAACCTATCGTAAAAATATTTGCCCTGATTCTCCTGACACGGTGTATTGCTGTGATGTAAGAGAATTAGATATAAACAAGTTGCCTTCTATTGATGCTTTTTGCTACGGATTCCCTTGTAATAGCTTTTCTAATGTAGGGGAACATAAGGGCTTTGATAACGAAAAATACGGTCAATTGTATTGGTATGGTATAGAAGTGTTAAAAATACACAAACCAAAGTGGTTTGTAGCTGAAAATGTGTCAGGTATTCGTTCGGCGGGGTCGGGTGATTTTAAAGTGATTTTAAATGACATGCGTGCCGCCGGATATAAATTGAATGTACATCTTTACAAAGCAGAACAATATGGCGTGCCTCAGAGAAGGCATAGGGTAATTATTGTTGGAATACGCAATGATATATCAATAAAATACCATGTTCCTGATCCGTCTGCATATGCAGGTTGTGATATTTCATCCAAAACAGCACTTGCTAACATTCCTGCTAATGCTACTAACAATGAAGTTCGTAATTTATCGAAAAAAGTAGTTGAAAGACTTTCTTTGATAAAGCCCGGTGAAAATGTTTGGCAGGCTGAGAAACGGTTAGGTGATGCGTTCCCTGATGAATTGAAAATTCATACGAAAACTAAGATTAGCCAGATTTACAGAAAATTGCATCCGGATAAACCAGCATATACTGTGACAGCCTCAGGTGGTGGTGGAACATTTATGTATCATTGGACAGACAGAGAATTGACAAACAGAGAAAGAGCAAGAATACAGACATTTCCCGATGATTATGAATTCGTTGGTAGTTATAGTAGTGTGAGAAAACAGATTGGCATGGCTGTTCCCTGTAAGTTGTCTGAGATAGTTATAACTGCCATATTAAACTGCTTTTCAGGAATAAAATACCCATATGTTGAGGCAAATATGGAGGAAGATTTATGATAAATCAGAAACTATTCACATCAAATTTTGACGAACCGGTTTTATATGCACCGGCAAATCTGAAATCTGATAATCCATGTTCTTCTCTGAAAATAATAACAGCTTTTACAGATTGCGACAGAATTTCAACGCATATGATTCATCTATCAGATGGAATGAAGAATAAACAATTAGTGAAAGGGTTATCAGTAGAAATACTTCTGGGCATGACAAAGTACAGCTTGTCAAAAAAGAAACATGAAGATATTTGCCGTATTTTAGGATTTATTAATGAATCGAAAGATATGCCAAAAGTGTCATGTCGATATATATGTAAAGGTGCTGAAGTACACTCCAAAATGTATATTTGGTCTCAATTGAATGGATGTTCTAAAGAAATTCCAAGATTAGCTTTTTGTGGCTCTTTGAATTATACGATGAATGCTTTCTATAAGCGAAGGGAATCGGTAAGTGTTTGTGATTCTTTACAGGCGTATAAGTATTACAGAGAACTTTTGCCTGACACAATAGATTGCTTTGATCCAAATGTTTCTCAGCAAATTAAAAATGTCAACAACAAAAAAGCGGATACTTACGAAGAAGTGGACTTTTCAGATGATGAATACGCAGTTTACGATTCGATGATACCAATTGATACTTTAAATGTATCGTTGCTTGTCGCAAGTGGAAAGGATACCGGATATGGTTCCGGAATTAATTGGGGAATAAGAAGAAACGGAACTAAAAGAGATAAAAATCAATCCTATATACCATATAATAACAATGATAAAAAAGAAGGTTTCTTTCCTGACAGAATTAATCCTAACGATAAAAATTGCCCTATGTTCAAGGTGATAACAAAGGATTTTGGTTCTTTTCATATGAGAATGGCACAACAAGGAAATAAAGCGCTTCATAGTGTTGAAAGTAATGCAATACTTGGTGAATGGATTCGTAAAAAAATCGGCACACCGTCTGGTGGATTTGTTACAAAACAGATGTTGGAGCATTATGGCAAAACATATGTAACATTTAGAAAGTATAAAGACGGTGTCTATCTTTTGGATTTTTAAGTAGTATTGTTATCCGAAATATTAAAAACGCAAGAGGGTATCAACATCCTCTTGCGTTTTTATTAATAGAAAATTTTTATTCTAACTTTATTAAACCTCAAAAATCTTTTTCGGGATTTTCATATGCGGATTTGATTCGGGCTATTTCGCCTTTGAGGAGGCAATTGTCAATGTCGATTTGATAGTTGCGGTAATCCCACGGGGCACGCTCACCTCTGTGGGCGTAGATGAAATCGCTTTTGCCGATTTTGTCGATTTTTTTGATGAGGTCAAGCAAATCTTCTGCCGACATATCGTCAATGATTCCTCTGCCTGCTCCGTCAGAAACCTTTGGATAGGCTCGTCCGCTACCTTTTGGCATTTCTTCATCAGACAGCAAGGTTATTTCAAACTCCTGTTCCTCGCCAAAATCATAAATCATATGAATTTTATCGCCAATTTCAAGTTCTAAATTGCCGAGTTTCGTTTCTGACATAAGTTTTGGTTTTGTCTGAAATTCTTCATCGTCCAACTCGTAATTTGTACCTTTGTATGTCATCATGAACAGATGATAAGCACAGGTGCTGAATGACGAAAGCACGGCATAGCCCAACACAGCCATTGTCGAATTTGAGGAAATCTGAATATCTCGCCATATTTTGTTCTCGCATCCTATATAGATAATTTTAAATGTATAAACTCTTGCCATAATATGTACCCCATTGTAATAATTGGTTCAAATCCAATTATTCACAAAATCCCGTAGCATCCATTCGGGGGCTGACTCAATAATATCATATAGTGCAGATTGAGCCTCCGATTTTGTCATTTTTGAAATCCTATGATTTAGAATATCGCAGACAACCTCTCTGAAATCTTCGTCAAATTCATCATCTTCATCAAAATAATCATTGTCATAATCATCGTCAAACTCGGGTTCATCATAGCTTTTGAGACTTTTGTAATATTCCTCGGCTTTTTCGGGAAATGCAGAAAAATATATTGCAATTTTGTGCTTGCAGACCTTTCTGTTGCCTTCCGCAAACGGAAAATTACAAAATGATTTTTTTAAATGAATAATATTAATGTGAACATCGTAAGGCTTTTTCTCAGAACCCGATACTTTGCCCTCATATTCATTTTCACTTGTTTGTTTAAAGGCAATCACATTCCCCTTTTTATAATAATCGTATCCACGCTCAATAGACGCATATCTCGCATTCTCAAGTAATCCCATTATGCCCTCCTCATTGTTAATTCAAAGTATCTTCCCCCTTGTTATAGAGAGCCTCATTGATTTCTACAACGCTTTTGTTGTTATTCATATTTATGATTATAATGCTGTCACGCTTGATTTTTGGATAGAGAGGTGAGAGCCCTGCAATTTTAAGGACGCTGTTGGTTTCATTTACCGACAGACCCATTCCTATTGAAAGGCAAATTAGTTTATCCCTTTTCGGGGCAGTTTTCAAGCCTGAAAAAATCTGATAGGCATAGCCGTCGCTGAGTTCGGCTTTACGAATTACCTCCGCTTTTGTAAGATTCCTTTCGTTCAAAAGGTCGGTAAGGTATTCCGAGAGATTTTTGCTTATCATTGAATCCCTGTTTGCGTTTTCGTATTCTTCAAATGTGTCAAAGCTTTCAAGCTCTTTCAAAAGCTGTGTTGTTGATTTATTTAACATATTTAAAACTCCCCCAAAAATATAAGTTTTCAAAATCATTTTATCATGTTATAATTCAGTTATCAATAATATGATGTAAATGTGGTGCGAATAATGGAAGACAATTGGATTGACGGGGTGATAAAGGAGCATTATCAGTTTGTGAGATTGCTCAAACGCACCGATAAAACGGAGATTTGTGTTTACAGACACAAGGAGCTTGGCAGGCAGATAGTAAAACGCACACTATACGGTTCGGCAGAGGTGTATTCCGTGTTGCGAACACTTTCACATCCGAATATTGCAAATGTTTATGATGTGGTTTGCGACGGTACAAAAATAACCGTGCTTGAAGAATATGTTGACGGTCAGACTGTTGCGGATTATCTGCAAACGGGATTGTATTCTCCGTCAGGCGTGAGAAAAGTTATTTCGTCTCTTTGTGACGCACTTGATTTGTTACATTCGCACCAAATTATACACAAGGATATTAAGCCTGAAAATGTGATGATTGACAGCAACGGTAATGTAAAGCTGATTGATTTTGATGCGGCAAGGCTGTACAAGCCCTATCAGTCGAAAGACACACAGGCTATTGGCACAATGGGATATGCCGCACCCGAACAGTACGGAATAAATCAAACCGATGAACGGACTGACATTTACGCAATAGGTGTTTTGATGAATGTTATGCTCACAGGTCAGCCACCTGAAATTCGCCTTTATAACGGCAGGCTGAAAAGGGTGATTGTAAAATGCACCCAGACAATTCCCGACAACCGCTATCAAAATGTGAAAGAACTGAAAAGAAATCTTTAAAACAGAATAAAACTGTGCTGACAGCACAGGACAAAAATACCGTCTTTGATTATACTTTAATTAGAGTTTAATCAAGGACGGTAATTATTTTGTGGATTTTTAACAAAGAGTTTATAACTTGTCGATATTATCGGCAAGAACTCTCACCGTGTTAAGAAATGTGTTCACCTTGGTTTTGTCGGTGTCTTTAAGCACGCTGTCAATTTCGTTAAGCATATGCTTGTTTTCGACCGAATCAAATACAAGCCAGTCAATGCTTGTGTCAAGTGCCTGAGAAATGCGGAACAGTACCTCAACGGAAAGTATCCTTGTGCCACGCTCAATGTGACCGATATGTGCCGCAGAAAGCTCGCACAATTCGCCGAGCTGTTCCTGCGTAAAACCCTTTTCAATCCGCTTATTTTTTATCCTTTTGCCGAGTGCCGTATAATCAATGTTTTTGTTCATAAGTAAAACCTCAGAATCCTATATATAGTTTATTTTAAACTTTTTGAACAAAAAAATAAATTTACTGTAAGCATTTATTATTGACTTGTAGCATTATTTGTGCTAAACTTGTTTTACAACAGATGAAATTTTTATGAACTTTGACAGACAGCATCTTTGCCGTCTGTATTAAATAAAATTTTTAGGAGGAAAATTATGTCGGTTTATGGAATGGGTTCACTGTTCTGCGGAACAAAAGAGCAATTGGATAATTTTGTTAACGAGGGGTTTGTATGTATCGGTTGGAAGAAAGAAGATAAGCCTGAATTATATGCTATTTTAAATAACATTAAAATCGGCGATATCATTTATATCAAGGCTCTTCCGTTCAATTCTAAATCTATGAAAATCAAAGCGGTTGGAATTGTGACAACTGCTTTAAAAACCGAAAACACACATCATGGTTATGAGGAATGCGGAAATGAGATTGGTATAAAATGGCTCAAATCAAATATCAATAAGTCAATTAACATTGATGACAGTAATATAAACAAGAGAAAAGGCAGCCTTTTCATTGAAACAAATACAGATTATATAGATAAAATAATCAGTTTTATCTAAATAGATGTTTGTAAAATAATATAGGTGATGGGGGATTTTATGCCGTATTGTGAAAAGTGTGGTTCAAAAATAAGAGAAAGTGCAAGTTTTTGCCCTTCATGTGGCGCAAAGATACCTGATGAAATCAATGGTAACAATGACTGTGTTACTGATGAAAGTATATATCAGGATGATGAAAGCGGTGTTGTTTATAAATACAATTCTGCGTCAATCGGTGGAATAATTGTTGCTTGCGGTACTTTGGCTGTATCCGTTAGTACGATTATTACACAAGGAAATGCATCGCAGCACAAATTTTGGGATCCAAGTGATGGCACATATATTACTCCCGGCTACAATCCGGGATCAATAACATTTTCTGTAATATTGGCAATTCTTGCGTTGATTATACTTGTTGTTTCAATTAAAAAACTTCGTATCAAATGTAAATATGTCGAATGTCCTTATTGCCAAAAAACAACAGTGATTCCATGTGACGCACAGAGTTGCGATTGTGATGTCTGCGGTCAGAAAATAATAATGACCGATGGACAGCCTGAGTGTATCAATTACAAAAAAGAGGAATGAAAATTATGAAAAAACCACTTACAGCATTAATTATAATCATGTTGGTTTCTGTTGTATTCGGCGGATGTTCCGAAAATTCAGATGTTAAGTCTTCAACCACACAATCTGATACAGAATCCTCTGCTGTTGAAGAAACAACCGAAGAAGAAAATTATGAATCTGATGTTATAGATATACTGGATTCTACGAGTTTTATGGACTCCATTGATCCCTCGTATGTTCAATATGGATTATGTTCGGATATAACTTTTGGAGAATTATTGGCATCAATGTTTGAAGACCCTCAGTTGGATATAACTCCGACAAAATCACAAGATACGGGAGCGTTATTAGGTTATCAGGTAACTGTTTCGGGAAATTACAGAAATACTCCGGGCGGATATTATAACAACAGCGGCAACGCATATATAACTATAAATTTGACCAACGATATTTGTGAGCTTACAGGAGACAGCAATTATAAATCAGCTGCTTCGTACTATGCGTTTGAAGTTACGGGATTCTATTGATTTGTTAAAATTAGAAATGTAAAAATAATATCATTTAATAACGATATACCTGAAAAAGGTAATAAACTGAATAATACGGAGGGTTAAAAATGAGGCGTTGTCCAAAATGCGGATTTCTGCTAAATGAAAAAGACAGATATTGTGAAAACTGCGGTGAAGACTGCTCGGCTGTTGAAGATTCCGAAACAGCCGAAACAGTCAGCCTGAATGAACCAAAAAACGAGCAAAAAGAAAAGCTGAAAAAGCAATGGAAAATTGCAGGCATAGTATTTGGAGCTTTTGTACTTGTGTTTGCAGGAATACTTGCGTTGGTTTTGTTTCCTTTAAATAACAGCAGTCATTCCGATACCAAAACCAAATCGGAAAGCAGTTTGACTGAACCGACAACGGTTGATAACAGTATCGACGGCAAAGGATACTATTACTTCGATAATAAATTTAATGAAGAAACAGTAGATAAGTTTATGAGTGCCTTTGACGATGAAGGTTCTATGGGCGATTTGGGCTTAGGTGTAGAATTTGACGATTTTAAGTATGACCGAGATTACCTGTTGCTTGGCAAAAAAGTTACAGCATATAAACAAGTAGATTTTAACGGAAAAACGGGAACATACATATATGCGGATGAAGAAGATAATGTAGTAGGTTATTCATTAATTTTTTATACTTCTTTGCTGAATAATATAACTACAGATGGCGTATATAAAGTGAAACAAACAGCCGGAAGAATAGCTGCTTGGTTATATGCTTTATCCGATTATAAGAGTTATGATTCATGTGAAAGTACGGCGAAACACCTTTTTAGTGAATTTGTCAGTGATGCGGATGAAGGAAATACAAACGGAAATTATTATTATAATGGATATACAATGTTTTATGTTACGCAATCAGGTCAAGCTGCTGTAACATTTTTGTTGACAGATTCTGATTTTGTAGAGAAAAACGGCGGTGATGTTTTTGAATATGCAACGGGTTCTTCAGAGGAAACTGAAGATTCATCAAATGCAGATGATACAAGTAACACAGAAGAATCTGCAACTGCAAAATCCGGTAAAGTAAGCGATTCTGAAATTAAAAAAGCAGAAGAACTGCTGAAAAAAGAACCTTTCGGAACAGATGAACAATCTGATGGTTCTTTGGATATGTTTAATGTAGATAAAGATGAATACTACGGAAGATTGAATGTATATGATGCTATACACTATTATTTAAAAGGTGCATCGCTTGAGGCTCAGAGAAATCCTGACGGATCAATATCAATGAAATATACAGCAACTTCTAATGGCGATGATGATGAATTAACATATTATAGCGAAGGTTTTTATGTTACATATATAGTCAATATAGATGACGGCACCGTTTGTTATGATGATGATACTTTACACAATTGGGAAATTAACAAAGGTTATTATTCGATTGATTTGGTCAATGAACTGTCAAATTCGGATAATTAAGTGAGGTAAAATCAGTTACACAATATTTTAGCAATGAAAAGGATAATTTTCCGTTTGTTGGAAAGTTATCTTTTTCTTGTGTTTCTACATAATATTATTTATAATATATAAGAGGTGAGGCGTTATGGGTAAGGATACAAAATTTTGCAGGAATTGCGGTAAGGAACTTCCGATTGAATCAACATTTTGTCCGTATTGTATGACAAAGCTGATTGATGTTACAACAGGCGGAGAAATTAAGGTGAAAAAGAAAAAGCCGATTATTATTGCCGTTTCAGCGGCAATCGTTTTGCTCATTGTAATTGCGGTGATTATAATTTTGAACAGCACGATTTTTGGCGGCAAATCGGATAATGTTACCACACATGCAACAACTGTTCCGACAACTGCGGTCACGACAACGGCTGAAAATAAAACCTCGGATTATTCAAAATATGTCGGAATATGGTGCGATAAAGACAGCGATATTTCAACCGCAACTCAAAACGGTGGCAATATTCTTGAGATAATTTCCGTCAAGGATGATGTTGTGAGATTTACTTTTACAAAGACCTCGTCTGCACCGCAAAACCGAATTGCGAGAATAAGCAATGTGACAGCAAAGGTAATTGACGGAATAGGAACTTTTTCGTTTGATGATGACGGCTGGCAGAACAGCGGTACGGGTAAAATCAAGTTTTCCGACGGCGAAATCTATATTGAAAACACGGTCACAAATCAGAACAGCGAATCAATGTGGGATATAGGCGGAAAGTTTTATCTTAAAAAGTCCGAAAGTTCAATGCTTGATGTTGAGAGCAATAATTTTTTGAACGCTGATTTTGACGATGTAAAAAATGCCTTTGGCGAAGAAATTTCAGATCCGTTTTTAGCGTCGGACAAGTGGTATATTTATTACTACAGCGGTATGAATGTTATGGTCACCGCCGAAACAAATAAAATTTACAGCATTACGGTTGATTACTCGTCAGGCAACCTTGCCAATTCAAACATCGGTTTTGGCGAAATAAACGGCAACAGCACCTATGACGATGTCTATGCCGAACTCGGCGAGCCAATGTACAATAACATAACCCACGGCGATGTTACCTATAAGCGGAAAGACGGATATGTAACTTTCACTTTTGACGATAATATGAACCTCACAAACTTTGTGTACTGCATTGAAGATACGCATTAAAACATAATAAGTAATAAAAAATCAGCCTGAGCATCAAGTAACAATGCTCAGGCTGGTGTGTTATGGAGATAATAAAATTTTCAGAAATATCAGAAATAAAAATAAGCACCAACCATAGTGATTAGTGCTTATTGAATGGTTGCGGGAGCCGGATTTGAACCGACGACCTTCGGGTTATGAGCCCGACGAGCTACCGAGCTGCTCTATCCCGCGATATACAACTCTGCTGTTTTTTACAGCTTTATTATTATAGCATTATGTAGAGGTTGTGTCAATAGTTTTTTGCATATTTTTTTATTTTATGCTTTGCCCGGCTTTTTTGACTGAATTTATTTACATTTTAATCTTAGTTTTTTAAGGGGATGTACACAATTGTATGGCGGAACAGATGCAAATAAAAGATTTAAATATCTGTTGAAACAAAAGTGAGATTGTGCAAAATAATGATTTATATGTGTTTTGCACGGTGAATTTGATATATTGATTGCGGATTGCTTTTGTGGTACAATTACCGTGTGAATTTGCGGAATTTTTAAATTGCGACAAATCAGATGAGAGGGAATTATGGGAAAGAACAAAACACGCAGTAAATCTGCACTTAAACAAAACAGTGTCACAGCTGAAAACAAAAGGCTCGGCGATGACGGAAACATTAATTTTACTTTTAAAATTTTGTCGGCAATCGGCATTATTATCATAGTTTCGGGGCATTGCTACAACGGCGGTGTGTCGCTGATGTATGATTGGTTTCCGAAGTATTCGTACAATCTCGCCTTGTTCGTTTTCATTTCGGGTTATTTTTACAAGGAAAAGCACGAGGAACATATTTTCAAATATATATGGGGACGGACAAAACGCTTGTTGATTCCAGCGTATCTATGGAACATTGTTTACGGAATAATTGCATTCGCACTTACTCAGGTCGGCTATACGATTGCTCAGGGCAAATTTGATCTGTACAACCTTTTTGTTATGCCGTTTATTGACGGCGAAGGTTTTGCCTACAACCTCGGTTCGTGGTTTGTATATCCGCTGTTCTGTGTTTATGTTTTTAACATACTGTTCCGCAAACTGCTCAAAAAGGTTCACAGGGGCAACGAGTATGTCATTCTTGCCGTGTATCTTGCAATCGGAATTTTCGGTGTGCAATACTGCATTTGGAATCCTGCCCCAAAGGGTGCGTTACTGTTATTGTTCAGGTCAATGTTTTTTCTGCCGTGTTTTGAGTTTGGCAGATTTTATCACGAAAAGCTTGAAAAACACGATAATCTAAACAGCGTTGCATATTTTGCAATCGTTCTCGGAGTTCAGCTTCTCCTCCTCACATTCTGTGAAAATCTTGAATACACTCCGTCAAAGTGCGTGAAGTTTGACAACGGCTGCGTCATTCCTTATGTAACCGCAATCACGGGCATTGCGTTCTGGCTGAGGGTTGCAAAGCTGATTACTCCGATTATCAAGAACAAAAAGCTTGTCAGAATGATTTCTGACAATACCTACAGCATTATGATTCACCACATTTTTGCCTTTATGATTGTAAAATGGGCGTTCTGGGGATTGAGCGTAATTACACCGCTGTTCAAAGATTTCGATATTTTAAAACTCAAGTCAACAATCTGGTACATTTATCGTCCGAACGGCTTAAATTTTTACTGCATAATCTACCTTGCCGCAGGAATATTCATTCCGATTCTTATAGGAACGGTTACGCACAGGATATTTGAATTTATGAAAGAGCATACCTTGAAGAGTATGCAAAAAAGCAGTCGGACAAGTAAAGTAAACAAAATTGAAAAAGTCATAAAATAATGCTTTTTTTACAGGCTTTAAAATGAATAAAAAATAAGCTGTATGTGCATTGTTACAAAATAACACGGCTTATATTGTGCAATATTTGCCTTTAAAGCTGTGCGAATGAACAACTTGCACTAAAAGGTAAAATAATATTTATTCATTTCGCCGTAGCAAAAAACATTAATTTGTGTTACAATATTTCATTATAGTATTTAGCGGAGCAGATATGCCGATATACAGAATAGCTGATTTGAATGTTGAAGTTAATCCAAAATTTAAAATATGCAGGAAACGGCTTGAAAGCTATGCCGTTAAGTTGAATGAATCGGGAAAGACCGACATTGCGATATCGGTTTCTGATGACGAAATCCGTGAGCGTCTCAGGCTTTCCGACAACCTCAGCGAACAAGGTGCGGAGGATGTTCTGATACTCTCAAAATTCTGCAACGCCGTGCTTGACGGATTTGACGGATTCTTTTTTCATTCGTCCTGTCTTGAGCTTGACGGCGAGGGCTATGTTTTTTCGGCAGTCAGCGGGACGGGCAAGTCTACCCACACGGCTCTGTGGCGAAGGCATTTTGGCAACAGAGTGACGATGATTAACGATGACAAGCCGGTTATACGAAAATGTGACGGAAAATTTTATGCTTACGGAACTCCGTGGATGGGGAAAGCTGACATAGGAACAAATACAAAAGCACCTGTTAAGGCTGTGTATATTCTTCAGAGAGCAGAAGAGAACACGGCAGTCAGGGTGTTGCCGTCGCAGGTTATGAAACAGTTGCTTGAGGCAACGGTTATTGATGTTGAGCGGAGCAGAATGGAAAAGCTGCTTGAATTGCTTGATGAGTTCTTTAAGGACACACCGTTGTTTTTGCTCGGTTGTAATATGGATGAAAGTGCTGTTATGACGGCTTACAATGCCGCAAACGGCGGATAAGGCTATGGAAATTTCAGAAAGCGGAGGAATATAAGATGGAATTTGTTCAGGTCGTTTCGGTTGAAAATATGAGAAAAAGCGACGCAAGGACGATTGCGGAGCATACTCCTTCGGCGGAGCTTATGTACAGAGCCGCACAGGGGATTTTTAATTCGGCAAAGTTTGTGGGCAGGGTTGCCATAGTTTGCGGTAAGGGCAACAACGGCGGCGACGGTTATGCGCTCGCCTGTGTTTTATGCAAAAACGGCTTTACACCGACAATTTTCAGAGCAAGCGACGGCTTTTCAAAGGACGGCCTTTACTATTATAAAACCGCAATGTCGCTCGGTGCCGAGGAGATGCCGATGTCACAGGCGGCGGCTTTCACGGGATTTGACATTGTAGTTGACTGCCTGCTCGGAACAGGCTTTTCGGGTGAATTAAAGGGTGAAATGCTTGAAGCGGTTGAGCAGATTAATATGACAAATGCCTATGTTATAAGTGCAGACATCAACAGCGGAATCAACGGTGACACGGGTGTGTGCAGTACGGCGGTAAACTCGGATCTTACCGTTTCAATCGGTTCGTTCAAGACAGGCTTGTTCCTCAATGACGCACCGTATTACATCGGTTCAGTCACAAACTGCGATATCGGAATCAGCCTTATTGAAGATGAATACAAGCTGATTGACTATTCTCTTTTGCATATGTTTGAGGGCTACGGCTCGCTTGTTATGACTGCGGAAGAATTTTTTGAAAAGTACGGCTACGAGCCTTCAAAGTGCAATGTTGCACGCTGTGTTGAGGAAATCAGCAAAAAAGAACGCAGAACAGTTGTAGTAAAAACAGACCATTCTGCGGTAATTGCGGATCTTAAATATATTTATTTTTGCGCTGACTATGTTATTAACAATTGATTGATTTTAATTGAGTTGAGGATGAAACCATGAAGTACAAGAAGGTGTTGTTACCGCCCGAGCCGTATTACAGCGGCAGGGTTACAAGATATCCGGACAGAAAAGTTGCCTTTGAAGCAGGACTCAGGTGGCATGGTTCATATGAAATTTCCTATATAAAAAAAGGTAAGGTAAGGCTTAACAAGCTTGACTGTGAAATTATTCTCAATGCGGGCGATGTCTATGTTCTTAACAGTCAGGAGGTTCATTCCTATGAGGACATCGGTGAGGATACTCAGGCTGTTATGCTCAATATCATTCCAAAGGCAATTGCACCGTATGTTGACGATCCGCATATTGTGCCGAGTTTCAAACAACCCGAGGGCGAAGCTCTTGAGTTTATCAGAAAAACAATGGACATATTACACGGATATGAAGAGTACAAGAGCAAGCTTATCAGCATGAAGGTAAGAGCGGTGATGTACAGCGTTGCGTACTATCTCATCCGTGATTGCATTGACAACGATATACAATATGTTCACGGTTCTCAGGC
>OGLT01000071.1_pt1 | contig 90853 bp, 84 predicted proteins | sample 1572911 | NCBI WGS metagenome assembly OGLT01 (sample SAMEA2582014, study PRJEB24529) | metagenome | biome: Human gut stool | place: China | collected 2011 | reverse complement strand
AGAAGATTCATGGCGAAGCCATGTACACCGCACTTACATTGCGCAGCGCGTGCAGTTATTCAAGCTGTAAGCTGCCAATGTCGGGGGTCGAGGGGTGCTCCCCTCGTCCTTTCTCTTGGGGGTGTAAGGGGGATATTCTCTTTCCGAGAAAGAGAATATCCCCCTTACCCGCGTCCCCTGCACGGTGCAGGGAACCAACTCGCACCCTACGGTGCGACAATATGAACCCCCGCCGTGTACGTCTGATACCCCGACCCAAGACTCGCGTAATACTGCACCGTCACGTCGGCGCTCTTGCCGTCGTCCGCGATCGCAGCGTCCAGGACGTCTGCCTTTTCGTCCACGCTGACCCAGCCGCGACGATAGCGCGGCAGCGTGAGTCCCTCCGCGCCTGTGATCTCCGCGATGCGGGATGTGCCGTCCGACTGCTGTTCCAGCCGGTAGCTCACGCCGACCGTCGCCAGAAATGTCTCGTTCCCCTCGATCCCGACAGGGGCGAAGTACGTGCGCTCCGCGCCGTCGCCCTCCGTCCAGTCGGTGAGCGAGGTCTGCTGCGCGCTGCCCTCGCGCGTGACCGTCACCTTACGCTCGCCGCTCTTGCCGGAGACCGTCGCAATGATCGACACGCCGTCGGCCGCAAAGGCGAGGCCGCTGATCTCCTCGCCGCTCGCGAGTTCGAGCGCGGCGAGCTTCGTCCCGTTGAGCGCGTAGACGTCCGACCAGTAGGAGTAGACCGCAGCGGAAAGGTCATCTCCTTGCCAGATAAGGTTGTTGCCGGGGAAGGTCTTAAGCAGCGTGCCGTCTATGGCGTTGAACACCACATAGAGGTCGTTTTTCTTCCCCAGACGTCCCGTCACCACAAGGTAGTTGCCCACCGTCTCGCTGCCCTCGAAGCCGCTGAGCGACGGGTATTGCCCGGCAAAGTCCCAGCTCTTTTTGCCGAAACTGACCGTCGTGCTGTCCAGCGTCGCCGTGAGCTTTCTCGGCGATACGCAGTACCAGCGATACACCTCGCTCGTCAAAATGAGCTCGCCATCCTGCCAAGCGACAAGGAATTCGCTCTGGGCTATCAGCGCATTGACGCGCGCGGCGAACGCTTCCTCCGATTTGCCCCACTCGCCGTTCTGGCCATCGGTCGGATTCAGATAAATGCCCGCGTTGGCATTTTCCACAACGTGACAGCTGCCGCCGTCATAGGTGTAAAGTCCATAGTAATAGCCGTAATAGCTGCTTCTGCCCTGATATTTGCCCTCGATCAAGTGATACAGCAGCAGCATGTCGCGCCCGTTTTCACGGCAAAGGAAGTAGACGTCGTCCTCCGCCATGCGCTCGCGCATCAGCTCCTCGCCGTTGTCGTCGACGACGCACAGCTCATAGACGCCGAACGTGTTCTTGCATACAATCCGCTCCGCTCTGCCGTCATTGTCGAGGTCGGCGGACATCAGCGTCCTGCTGCCGTCGCTCTCCGACGGATCTGTGCAGCGGATGACTGCGTCGTCGCCGTAACAGTGCAGCTCGCCGTTCAGCGTGGAGAATAAAAGCTCGCTCTGATCTAAAAGCCTGTTGACCTCGTCCGCGAATTTCTGTGCCTCGGCGGGCCATGGGTCGGTAGAATCGGGATTTATGCTGAAGCTCACCGAATTCTCCGCCAGCGTGGTCGTCTCGCTTCCGCTGAGCAGAAAGAGCCTATAGGAATACGACGCCTCGCCCTGATACATCGTCGGCTCGTAGCACAGCAGCGCCGTCTTGACGCTGTCGCGATAGAGGAAATAGCTGCTCCAGCCCACGTGCGCCAGCCCCAGCTCCGCGCTCCAGAGCTCTTCGCCGCTCTGGTTGCTCACTTGCAGCCGGTACGGCTTCTGTGTGGAAGTGCCGGTATAGGAGATCACTTCCTCGATCCCGTCGCCGTTCAGGTCAGCGCGGGTCAGCTCGGTCGCGCCGCCGTTCAGACGGACGATCCAGCGGTAAGGATGTGCCCCGCTGTAGGGAAGTCCCCCGCTGCGATAGCCCATCACGAGGTAAAGACTACCGTCCTTCTGCTGCAATAAGAGCCACTGGTCCATCGCCGTGAGCTCGTCCTGACGCCTGATCTCCGCCATCGGCACTGTCGCATTGACGTCCTCGCCCGTTCTCGTGCCGCGCCAGGCATGGGCATTTTCGCGGCGCAGCTTCGCGGCGCTCGTGCCGTCCCAATCTTCGCCGCTTCCGCTGCGGAACAGCCAGTCGAAGTTGCTCACGGTCAGGTCGATCTCCTCCCACTCCGAAAAGCGGTAGCTGTATCCTCTCGCCGCCGTCACTGTACCGTACAGAATACCGGTCATGTCCGTGCCAAGTGCGGAGGAAAGCCACAGCTCGGGCGTGGACTTCGTGTTGGCAAAGGTCTTCTCATAGCTGGTTTCCCAGACGGAATCCTCGAGAACAGCCTCGCCGAGCGTATACACCCCCGTTGTCATCCCATAGAGTGCATACGACAGCCGGTCTGCCATATCGATCGGACTTGCCGAATCGCCCTTTAGCACATAGTTTTCCCATTCCGCCTGATTCTCGACGTCCGCATCAAAAGTATCGCCGTCGATGATCAGATAATGGCCCACTACGCTGCCGACAGCATGCACCGTGCCGTCGGCCATCGTGAGGAGGAACCACACCGGCAAGCCGCCGTAAACCGTCTCCGGTTTTTCGATATATGTGCCGCGGCTGCTGTTGATCAGTTCGACTGCCTGTGCCATTTCTTCCGTATCGAGTTTTTTATACTGCCGCGCCTTCCCTTCCGCCGGAACGTAGAGCTCGATCGACGCAACGTCCGCCGCATTCAGCTTCTGCGCCCAGACAAGGCTGCCGCGCTCCGACTTCGGATTCGTCAAAAAGCACACGGCCACGATCACGACGGCCAGCACCGCCGCCGCGGCGACCCAAAACGCGGGCTTTTTGTAGTGCAGCGCACTCTTCACACGCGTTTTGATGTTCCCCTCGCCGAACGCCAGCGGGCAGGCCGCGACGGCTCTTTTCGGCGCGGCGCAGGACAATAGCGCCTGTGAATAGTCTGCGCGTGCCGCACCGTCCAGCCCCTTGACGACTTTTTCATCGCACGCGAGCTCGATGTCGCGGCAGAAGAGGATGTAGGCGACCCACACCAGCGGGTTGAACCAGTGCAGCGCGAGCACGAGGTAGCCGAGCACTTTCCACCAGTGGTCGCGGCGGGCAAGGTGCGCGCGCTCGTGCGCGATGACGTGCGCCGCCGTTCCCTCGTCCATGTGCATGGGAAGATAGATTTTTGGCTTTATTACGCTGAAGACGAACGGTGAATCGACAAATTCGCTCTCGTAGATGTTATCTCGCAGTAAAATGGCCGTTGCGAGCTTCTTTTTCAGTTTTCCCGCGCTCACGAGCACGTGGACGAGCAGCGCCGCCATACCGGCGAGCCAGAGGACGCTGTAAATGTTGAAGTCCACCTGCGCCTGCTGGCGGCTCACGCCGACGGGGACCTCCGCCGCCGAAGGCAGCGTCGGATTTGTGACGATATCGAGCGTCGCCTGCTCGTAGAGCACCGGCTCGCGCGTTTCGGTCACGATCTCGCTTGGGATGGTCTCGGCGCTCGGGATGAGCGAGAGCGCGCTCTCGATGGAAAACGGGCAGACGAGCCGCAGCGCGACCACGCCCCATAGAAGAGGCATGACCCACTTCGGCGCTTTTTTGAGGACAAACCGCAGCACGAGCGCCGTCAGAATGAGCCAGCTTGCGCTGATGCTGAGGTTCACGAGCTTCAAAAAGACGTCATCCATGATGATTCTCCTTTCGGTAAAGGTCGATCATTTTCTGCACCTCGTCGAGTTCCTTGTCGCTCACGTGGCTCGACTTTGTAAACGCGGCGACGAACGCGGGCAGCGAGCCGTCGAAGCGCTTGTCGAGCAGCTCGTCGATCTCGGCGGTCTGCGCCTCGTCCTGTGAGATGAGCGACGTGACGACAGTATTCTCGTTTTTCAGCACCCCGCGCTCAGAGAGCCGCTTGATGACCGTGTAGGTCGTCGTCGGTTTCCAGCCCAGGTGCTCGGCGCAGAGCGCGACCAATTCACGGCTCTTGACCGGCTCGTGTGCCCACAGAATTTGGCAAAAGCGGTATTCGCTCTCAAAAATTTTCGGCGTTTCCATCTTGTTCCCTCTCTAATCCGTTAGAGTATATTTGTACACTAACAGATTAGAGTCCTTCTGTCAAGCCCTTTTGCGCTCAAATTTAGTTAAGTCTTACTTGACAAGCATCTATTCCCTCCTTATAATAATTCATATCGCACAAAAAGCTCCGCGCAGGAGCTTTTTTTATGTTTGGAGAAAGAGAGTGTCATCCCATGTCAAAAAAGCCAATCCCGCGGCGCTGCTGCCGATCTTAGTGTTCCTTGTCCTGTATCTGGGCCTCGGCCTTGTCTTTGAGTATGTGCTCAAAATTCCGATGGGATTTTATTCCATCCCCATCGTCGTCATCTTCCTCATCGCGCTGCTCGTGGCCTGCTGCCAGAACCGCGCGCTGTCGTTCGACGAAAAGCTCACGCTGATGGGCCGCGGCGTGGGCGATAGGAACATCATCACGATGCTGCTCATCTTCTTAGCCGCCGGTATGTTCGTCGGCGTCGTGGGCCGCTCGAGCGCGGAGAGCGTTGCGTACTTTATGCTCTCGATCATCCCGTCGAAATTCGCCGTGGCGGTGCTGTTCGTCGTAAGCTGCTTTGTCTCCACCGCGATGGGCACGAGCGTCGGCACCATCACGCTCATCGTCCCCATCGCTATCCCCATCGCCGCGGCCAGCGGCTATTCCCTGCCGCTGTGTGTCGCGTCCGTCATGGGCGGGGCGATGTTCGGTGACAATCTGAGCTTCATTTCCGACACGACCATCGCCGCCTGCAACGGCCAGGGCTGTGCGATGAAGGATAAATTCCGCGAGAATTTCCACATTGCCTTCCCCGCCGCGCTCGCGTCGCTCGCGCTCATCCTCGTGTTGACGCTCCGCACCGACGTGACGCCCGCGGAGATTCCACCCTACAACCTCATCCAGATCATCCCCTATGTGCTCGTGCTCATCGGCGGCATCATCGGCATCAATGTCTTTATTGTGCTGCTCATCGGTATCGTATCGGGTGCAGTCATCGCGCTTGCGACCGGCGCGACGGGGCAGACCGGCATCCTCGCGGTCAAGACCCTGCTCGAAAACATGGGCAGCGGCGCGGCCGGGATGTTTGAAACCTCGATGGTCGCGATCTTAGTTTCCGCCATCTGCGCGCTGATCCGCGAGTACGGCGGCTTTGAAGCGCTGCTCGGCTGGATCAGAAAGGCGTTTCGCGGCAAGCGCGGCGGCCAGATCGGCATGGGCCTTCTCGTCGGCGCGATGGACATTGCCACCGCGAACAACACCGTCGCCATCGTTATGGCGAACCCCATCGCCAAGGAGATGAGCGAGGAATACGGCATCACCCCGCGCAAAGCCGCGTCGATCCTCGACACGTTCTCCTGCATCTTTCAGGGCATCATCCCCTACGGCGCACAGATGCTCGTCGCGATCTCCGCGGCGCACGAGCTGGGCTACGCCATCTCGGCGTTCGACATCATCCCAAACCTCTTCTACCCCTATCTTCTGGCGGTGAGCTCATTCTTCTTCATCGCGATCGACGGCAAAAAGAAGGCGTGACTGATGGTTGACCATAATCTGCTTCAGTGCAAAAAGCTCTTTCTTTTCGACCTCGACGGCACGCTGTACTTGGGCGACCGGCTTTTTCCCGGCGTCCGCGAGCTGCTCTCTGCCATCCGCGCACGCGGCGGGCAGTACCGCTTTCTGACGAACAACTCCTCGCGCAGCGTAGCGGCCTACGTCAAAGAGCTCACGCGCCTCGGCGTCGCGACGGAGGCGGCCGATTTTCTCACCTCGGTCGACGCGCTGATTCACTATCTCCGCGAGCACGGCGGAGAAGACCGACGCTATTACGTCTGCGGTACGGAGTCGATGAAATCACAGCTCCGCGCGGCTGGCTTTACCGTCGCAGAACGGCGTGAGGACGCGAACGCGCTCCTGATGGGCTTCGACACCGAGCTGACATTTCAAAAGCTGGAGGACGCCTGCATCCTGCTCGGACAAGGCATCCCCTACCTTGCGACCAATCCCGACTGGGTCTGCCCCACGGCCTACGGCTTCGTGCCCGACTGCGGGAGCGTGTGCGAAATGCTCTGGCGCGCGACCTCCCGCCGCCCCATCGTCATTGGCAAGCCCGAACCGCTGATGCCGCAGCTCGCAATGCTCGAGGCGGGCGTTTCCGCGCAGGAAACACTGCTCGTGGGCGACCGCATTTACACGGACATCGCCAGCGGCGCGAACGCAGGCATCGACACGCTGCTCGTTCTCTCTGGCGAGACGAAGGAAGAAGACCTCCCCACCGCTGACCCGCAGCCGACGTTCGTTCTGCCGGACGTCGCCGCACTGCTGAACATCTTGGAATCTTAAAAAGGACAAGCTATGGCAAACATCATCGAAATCCACGCTTTTTCCGATCCCGCGCTCGACGTCTACGCGCGCCTGACCGAAAACCAACTGCTCAATCGCGCGGACCCCGACAACGCGCTCTTCGTCGCGGAAAGTCCGCTCGTCATCGGCCGCGCACTGGATGCGGGCTGTGAACCGGTGTCGTTCCTGATGGAGCGGCAGCATACGCAGGGCAAGGGGCGCGAAATTCTCGCCCGCTGCTGTCAAGATATTCCGGTTTACACCGCTGATGAATCCGTACTGACACAGCTCACAGGCTTTCACCTGACGCGCGGCATGCTCTGCGCCATGCGGCGGTCGAAGCTCCAAAGCGTCGAGGACGTCTGCCGCGATGCGCGGCGCGTCGTCGTGCTCGAAAACGTGATGAATCCGACGAACATCGGCGCGATCTTCCGCTCCGCCGCCGCGCTCGGTATGGACGCGGTGCTGCTCACGACTGCGGGCAGCGATCCGCTCTATCGCCGCGCCTCGCGCGTCAGCATGGGAAATGTGTTCCTCATCCCGTGGACCTACCTGCCCGAAAGCGGCGACTGGACGCAGCCTCTGCGCGATCTCGGCTTCCGCACAGTCGCGATGGCACTGCGCAACGACTCCGTACGGCTCGACGATCCGCGCCTTGCCGCCGAAGAAAAGCTTGCCATCGTCATGGGCACGGAGGGTGACGGGCTCGCATCCTCGACCATCGCGAGCTGCGACTACACGGTCAAAATTCCGATGTACCACGGTGTCGACTCGCTCAACGTCGCCGCAGCGAGCGCCGTGGCGTTCTACGAGCTGGGACTTCCCCCGCTGAACGAAAAGGAGGACTGACATGCTGAACAATACCGGCTTCGACCTCTGGGCCGACGGCTATGACAAGAGCGTCGGCCTCTCCGACGAGAACGACCGCTACCCCTTTGCGGGTTACCGTGCCATGATGAACGCGCTCTATCAGCGCGTCCTTGCGCAGAGCGGGCATAACGTGCTGGATATCGGCTTCGGCACGGGCATACTGACCTCGCGGCTCTACGAGCAGGGCTGCCGTATCTATGGGCAGGACTTTTCCGCGCGCATGATCGAACTGGCGCAGGCAAAAATGCCGGACGCGCGGCTCTATCAGGGCGATTTTTCCAAAGGCCTTGTGCCCGAGCTTTGCGTACGGCAGTACGACGCCATCGTCGCGACCTACTCGCTCCACCACCTGTCAGACGCGCAGAAAATCGACTTTCTTCGCGCACTCCTGCCGCTTTTGAAGCAAGACGGCTGTATTTTCATCGGCGACGTCGCCTTCCGCACGCGCGAAGAGCTCGAAGCGTGTCGAACTGCGGCAGGCGAGGATTGGGACTCAGATGAAATTTACTTCGTCTACGGCGAACTCCGTCCCCACTTCCCCACGCTGACGTTTGAATCCTTCTCCCACTGCACCGCGCTTTTGACGCTGCGCCGCTGATTCCCCGGGAAATACGATAAAAAGCCTCTGTATGGTCAACCCATACAGAGGCTTTTCTGTGAAGCATTATTTCTTTTCAGTCGTTCAAATGGTCGAGGATCGCCGCGATCAGCTGCTCCTTGCCCGTGCCCTTTTCGGCAGAGAACGGAATGACGAGCTCGTCGTCGCGCAAACTCAGCGTCTCGCGAATTTGGGCAAGATTCGGCTCGATCTCGCGCGCTTTGAGCTTGTCGAGCTTGTTCGCCACGATCACGACGGGACAGCCCGTCTGCACGAAGTAGTCGTGCATCGTCACGTCGTCCGCCGTCGGCTTGTGCCGCGCGTCGACGATCTGCACACCGAGGTGAATGAGCCCCGCAGACTGGAAATAGTTTTCCATCAGCTTGCCCCAGCGGTCGCGCTCGGTCTTGGAGACCTTGGCGTAGCCGTAGCCCGGCAGGTCGACGAGGTAGAGCTTGCCGTCGATCTTAAAGTAGTTGATCTGCGAGGTCTTGCCCGGGGACGCACCCACGCGGGCAAAGTTCTTGCGGTTGACGAGCCGGTTGATGACGGACGATTTGCCGACGTTCGACCGCCCCGCAAACGCGAGCTGCGGCATCCCGTCGCGCACGAACTGCTTTTCTGACGCCGCCGAGAGGATGAATTCGACCTTGTTGAAGTTGATCGCCATGGTTTTCGTTTCCTTTCAGCTCATTTCGCCCGCACGCAGCGCGCTGTGCGCGCTCTCCTGCACGGGAGGAAGATAGCTCTCGTGCGCGGCAGCGGTGCATTTTTCGGGCAGCACCAGCGCCTCGGCAAAGACGGCGTCCACCGTCTCGACCGGCACAAAACGCAGCTTTTCGCGCACCAGCGGGTCGATCTCGTCGAGGTCCTTTTCATTCTCCTTCGGGAGAATGACCGTATGTACGCCCGCGCGCAGCGCGCCCATTGTCTTTTCGCGCAAGCCCCCGATGGCGAGCACACGGCCGCGCAGCGTGATCTCGCCCGTCATGGCGACATCGCGGTGTACCGCCTGCCCCGTCAGCGCGGAGAGCACCGCTGTCGCGATGGCGATACCGGCGCTGGGTCCGTCCTTGGGGATGGCCCCCTCGGGGAAGTGGATATGGATGTCCTTCGTCTTGTAGAAGTCCGGCGCGATGCCGAGCTCCTGCGCCCGCTGGCGCAGGCACGAGAGTGCCGCGCGGCAACTCTCCTGCATCACGTCGCCCAGGTTGCCCGTGAGCTCGACCTTGCCGCTGCCGTCCATCACGCCGACCTCGACGGGCAGAATTTCACCGCCCACCTCGGTCCATGCAAGGCCGTTCACCACGCCGACAAGGTCCTTTTCGGGGATCTTTTCCTGCGCAGCACGCGGCGCACCGAGGAAGTCCTTGATGTTCTTCTCTGTCACGGTGACTCGCTTTACATTGCTTGTGGCAAGCTGCATTGCCGCCTTGCGGCAGATCTTGCCGAGCTGACGCTCAAGCGAGCGCACGCCGCTCTCGCGCGTATAGAGCGCGATGGCCGCGCGGATGGCGCTCTCGTCCACGCGCAGGCTCGAGGCCGTCAGCCCGTGGGCCTGACGCTCCTTGGGCAGCAGGTGCCGCTGCGCGATCTGCACCTTCTCCTCGTCCGTGTAGCTTGGGATTTCAATGATCTCCATGCGGTCGAGCAGCGGACGCGGAATGGTGTCGAGCGTGTTGGCCGTCATGATGAACATGACGCGGCTCAGATCGACGGGAATTTCAAGATAGTGATCGCGGAAGGCGTAGTTCTGTTCGCTGTCGAGCACTTCTAAAAGCGCCGACGCGGGGTCGCCGCGCCCGTCGCTGCCCATCTTGTCGACCTCGTCGAGCACGAGCAGCGGATTCATCGAACCGCTGCGGGAGATGGCCTCGATGATGCGGCCGGGCATCGCGCCGATGTAGGTCTTGCGGTGGCCGCGGATATCCGCCTCGTCACGCACGCCGCCGAGCGACAGCCGCGCGACCTTGCGGTTCATCGCCTTGGCGACCGACAGAGCGATCGACGTCTTGCCGACGCCCGGAGGGCCGACGAGACATAAAATCTGCCCCTTCGCCTCGGGGTTGAGCTGGCGCACGGCGATGAACTCTAAAATGCGCTCCTTGACCTTCTGCAAGCCGTAGTGGTCGCGGTCAAGAATCTTGCGCGCGGCGTCTACGCTGGCGCGCTCCTTTGTCTCCTCGCCCCAGGGCATTTCCATGCAGGTGTCGAGATAGTTGCGCAGCACACTCGCCTCGGCGCTGCCGAACGGCTGCTTGGCGAGCTTGTCCACATCTTTCAGCAGCTTGCGCTCCACTTCTTCGCTCAGGTGCGCCTTGCTGATCTTCTCGCGGTACTCGTCGAGTTCTTCGTCCTCCCCGCCCTCACCGATCTCGTTCTGTAAGACCTTGATCTGCTCGCGCAGGACAAAATCCTTTTGAATTTTTCCGACGCGGGAGCGGACCTTGCTTTCAATGTCCTGCTCCATGGCGGTAACTTCGATCTCGCGGCGCAGAATCTCGTTCATGCGCTGCAATCTCGGCAGCGGGCGCAGCTCGTCGAGGATATCCTGTTTGTCCTGATAGCGCAGGTTGAGCTGCTGGGCGATAAAGTCAGCGAGATAGCCGGGATCGTTCGTCGACAAAATGGCGGCGTAGACATCGTCCGGCAATTTCTGCGCGAGCTCGGCATATTCCGTCACGCTGGCGTAGGTCTGGCGCAGCATCGCCTCCGTCCGCTTGCTATGGCGCGAGGTGGCCGGCTCATCGATGAGCTCGACCTGCGCCTGCAAAAACGGCTCGCGCTGCCACAGCCGCTTGAGGCGGGCGCGGCACGCGCCCTCCATCATCACGCGCAGCACGCGGTCAGACACGCGCAAAATCTGCGTCACGCGCGCGATCGTGCCGATCTCGTACAGGTCTTTTTCCTCCGGCTGCTCCACGCCGATCTCACGCTGGGTGACGAGAAAAATCTCCTCCCCGTTTTCCATGGCGCGCTCAAGCGCGTGCACGGAGATCGGACGCTCGAGGTCAAAGCTCGTGTTCATGCGCGGGAACACATTGAGCCCGCGCATGGCAATGACCGGAAGATTTTTTGTTACAGGTTCCATGGGGTTTCTCCTTATGAAGCGGAGTCTGCCGGCAGCGACGGCTGCGGCTCCTCCCCTTCTTTCTCTGTGCGGTGGGAAATTTTCGGCTGTTCCGTCCCCTCCACGCAGCCCGGCGTGATGGTCACGCGGTCGATCGTGCGGTCGGACGGGATGTCGTACATCACGTTCATCAGCAGGCCCTCCATCACCGCGCGCAGGCCGCGCGCGCCGATCTTGCGCTCGATGGCCTTGTCGGCAATCGCTTCGAGCGCCTTGGGCTCGAACGTGAGCTCGGCGTCGTCGTAAGAAAACAGCTTTTGATACTGCTTGACGAGCGCGTTTTTCGGCTGGGTCAGAATTTTGACAAGGTCGTCGCGCGTCAGCGCGTCGAGCGCCGTGATGACCGGCAGTCTGCCGACCAGCTCGGGGATGATGCCGAACTTCAAGATATCGTGCGGCTGCACCTCACGTAAAATCTTGCTCTCGTCCACATCGTTCTTGCTCTTGAGTTCTGCGCCGAAGCCCATCGACTTGCGGTCGAGACGGCTCTCGATGATCTTCTCGATGCCCTCGAACGCGCCGCCGCAGATGAAGAGGATGTTGTGCGTGTCGATCTGGATGAACTCCTGATGCGGGTGCTTGCGGCCGCCCTGCGGCGGGACGTTGGCGACCGTGCCCTCGACGATTTTCAGCAATGCCTGCTGCACGCCCTCGCCGGAGACGTCGCGCGTGATGGAGGTGTTCTCGCTCTTGCGGGCGATCTTGTCGATCTCGTCGACATAGATGATTCCGCGCTCGGCGAGCTCCACGTCGTAATCCGCCGCCTGAAGCAAGCGGAGCAGAATGTTTTCCACATCGTCGCCGACGTAGCCCGCCTCGGTGAGGGTCGTCGCGTCCGCGATGGCGAACGGCACCTTCAGAATGCGGGCAAGCGTCTGGGCAAAGAGCGTCTTGCCGCTGCCGGTGGGGCCGAGGAGCAGGATGTTGCTCTTTTGCAGCTCCACCTCGTCGTCGCCGCCGAAGAAGATGCGTTTATAGTGGTTGTAGACGGACACGGACAGCGCGACCTTGGCCGCCTCCTGCCCGATGATATACTGGTCGAGCACCTCGCGAATTTCGCGCGGCGTGGGGATGGAGTCGGGCGCTTCCAGCTCGTCGTGCGGCTCATAGCCGTCCTCCAGCACGTCCATGCACAGGCGGACGCACTCATCGCAGATGCGCACGCCAGGCCCCTGGATCATGCGGTGCACTTCGTGCTCGCTCTTGCCGCAGAACGAGCAGCGAAGCTCTTTTTTCCTATCTTCACTCATAAGTCAAACTGTCCTTATCTCTTGTAAATGACCTTGTCCACAAGGCCGTAGGCCTGCGCCTCATCCGCCGTCATCCAGTGGTCGCGCTCGGAGTCGAGCTTGACCTGCTCGGGCGTCTTGCCGGTGTTCTCGGCCAGGATCTTATTCAAGCGCTGCTTGATGCGCAGGAAGTGCTCCACGTCGCTCTCCATATCCGTGACCTTGCCCTGCGTACCGGCGGAGGGCTGGTGGATCATAATCTCCGCGTTCGGCAGCGCAATGCGCTTGCCCTTGGCGCCGGACGAGAGCAGGAACGCGCCCATGCTGGCGGCGAGGCCGACGCAGATGGTAGACACGTCGCACTTAATATACTGCATCGTGTCGTAGATCGCCATGCCGGCCGTCACACTGCCGCCGGGGGAGTTGATATAGAGCTGGATGTCCTTGTCGGGGTCCTTGGCCTCGAGGAATAAAAGCTGCGAAACGATCAGGCTCGCGGTCGCATCGTTGACCTCTTCGCCGAGGAAAATGATGCGGTCTTCCAGAAGGCGGGAGAAAATATCGTAAGAGCGCTCGCCGCGGTTGGTCTGTTCAATGACGTAAGGGACTAAACTCATCTTGGTAACCTCCTTGTTCATACCCTGTTCAAAAAATTGGTATGTACACAATCAACCACAAATGGCAGGCATTTGTGGTTGATCGTCGTTTCTATCTATTATGGCCGCTTTGCCGATTATTCAGCCTTTTCTTCTTCCTTCTTGGCGGACTTTTTGGCAGCGGTCTTCTTGGCGGGCTTTTCCTCGCCTTCAGCGGCTTCGCCCTCGGCTTCCTTCTTGGGAGCCTTCTTCTTTTCGATCTTCGCGCTGTCCACGACGACGCTGATGGCCTTGTCGCGGATGATCTGCGTGCGGACGGACATGGCGTCAAGATACTTCTTGAGCTCGTTGACGTCCATGCTGTACTTCTCAGCAAGGTCGTTGTACTGCTTTTCGACCTCCTCGTCGGTGGCCTCGAGCTTCTCTTCCTTGATGATGGCGTTCACGGCGAGGTCCATGCGCACCTGACGGGTCGCGGGCTCCTTGCCCTCCTCCAGGAACTTGGCCTCATCCATGTTGGTCATCTTGCAGTACTGGTCATAGGGGATGCCCTGAGACTGTAAGCGCTGCTTGAACTCCTCGAGGAAGCGGGCGCACTGCTCATCGATGAGCGCATCGGGGATGTCGCACTCGATGTTCGCGGCGACCTTCTCCATCAGCTCGTTCTCGACGGCATACTTGGCGGACTGCTCGTGCTGCTCGGTGATCTCGCGCTTGATGCTGTCCTTGAGCTCCTTGAGCGTGTCGTACTCGGACACGTCCTTGGCGAAGTCGTCATCAAGCTTGGGAAGCTCCTTGCACTTGATCTCCTTGGCCTTGACGTGGAAGACGACCTTCTTGCCGGCGAGGTCCTTGTGATAATCCTCGGGGAAGGTGATGTCGAGATTCTTCTCTTCGCCGGCCTTCATGCCGATGACCTGATCCTCAAAGCCGGGGACGAAGCTGCCGGAGCCGAGCTCGAGCTCGTAATTCTCGCCCTTACCGCCCTCGAACGCTTCGCCGTTGTCGAAGCCCTCGAAGTCGATGACGGCGATGTCGCCCTTCTTGGCCTTGCGGTCGACGGAGACGAGGCGGGCGTTGCGCTCGGCCATCTCATTGAGGCGCTCCTTGACATCGTCGGCGCTGACCTTGATCTCTTCCTTCTCAGCCGTCAGGCCCTTGTACTCGCCGAGCTTGACCTCGGGATACACGGCAACGGTCGCCTTGAAGGTGAAGCCGTTCTCGTCGATCTTGTCGTCCACGATCTCGATCTCGGGATAGCCGACAACATCGAGGCCGCTCTGGCCGATGGCCTGCGTATATGCCTCGGGCAGGGCGATGTCAACGGCATCGCTGTAGAAAACGCCCGCGCCGTAGAGCTTTTCGATCATCTTGCGGGGGGCCTTGCCGGGGCGGAAGCCGGGAATGCTGAGCTTGCCGCGGGCCTTGGCGTAGGCCTTGGCAACGGCGGCTTCAAATTCCTCCGCGCCGACCTCGACGGTCACCGCGACTCTGCTCTTTTCCAGCTTTTCAACATTTTTGACAGTCATGATTTCTTTTTCCTCCGTTTAACATCAGATAATGATGCTTTTGCAAAGTGGAATTATACCATAGCTTCCTCAAAATTTCCACCCTTTTTTGCATCAATTTATGTCTTAATTGCAAATTTTTACAGGCTGAAAGGCGACATAATCCGCCGCGATCAGCGCATATTCGGTTTTTTCGCGCATCCCCTCGAACGCGCGGCGGTGCGTGTAGCCGTGCAGATGCCCGTAATAGCAGCGCTCGACCTCGTATTTGTCGAGAAGCTCGAGCATCTCGGGACACTTGTAGCCCTGATAGATGGGCGGATAGTGCAGAAAGCAGTAGATGGGCTTCCCCTCCGCCGCCTTGAGCGACGCTTCAAGCCGCAGCGCCTCGCGCGCGAGCATCTTGCCCGTGTGCGTCCCCGCGGCGTCCTCTTCATAAAACCAGCCGCGCGTGCCGCAGATGGCGTGGTCGCCGTAGAAAAAAGCGTTGTTGTAGAGGATATCGAGCGTTGTGATGTCGTGCTCGGCAAAAAACTTTTTCATCTTCGACGCCGTGCCCCACCAGTAGTCGTGATTGCCCTTTAAGAGAATTTTTCTCCCCGGCAGCGCGTCAATAAACTGAAAATCCGGCAGCGACTGCTCGAGCGACATGCCCCACGAGATATCCCCCGCGATGACGATGACGTCGTCATCGTTTAGCTTGGAAAAATTCTCCTGAATGCGCTCGACATAGTTCGCCCATTTGGGGCCGAACACGTCCATGGGCTTGTTCGTGCCGAGCGATAAGTGCAGGTCGCCGATCGCGTATAATGCCATCGCGTGCCTCCCTTCCAAAGTCAGATCAAAATGCGTTTTCGATGTAGGCGATGCGCGTTTTGCCCGCACTGTGGCGCACATCGGTGTAGACCTCCGCCACGTCAAAGCGGGCGGGCACATCCAGCTCGCGCTCGCTTAAATACAGTAGCGCCGCGGCACGCAGCTTTTCCTGCTTTTTCACCGTGACGTACTCGCGCGGCGCACCGTACTGCAAATTTGTGCGCAGCTTCACCTCGACGAACAGCAGCACGCCGTCCTTCTCGGCGATGAGGTCGATCTCGCCGAAGCGGCAGCGCCACTCTCGTTCCACGATGCGGCAGCCGCGCTCGCTCAGATACTTTTCGACCAGCGCCTCGCCCCAGTCGCCGTCCTGCTTCGTGCTCATCGCCGCGCCTCCCACTTTTTGAGGAACGTCATGCGGTGCACGGGGCTCGGGCCGTACTGATCGAGCATCTGGTAGTGGAGCTTTGTGCCGTAGCCCTTGTGCCTGGCGAACTGATACTCGGGATACATCGGGTCGAGCACTTCGACCACATAATGGTCACGGCTGACCTTCGCCAGCACGCTCGCCGCGGCGATGGATAAGCTCGCGCCGTCCCCGCCGACGATGGTCTCGTGCGGCGTGGTGATCTTTGCCGACGCGCCGTGGTCGCGGTTGCCGTCGATGAGCGCATAGTCCGCTGGGATTTGCAACGCATCGATGGCGAGCTGCATCGCCTTCATGCGTGCGCTCAAAATATCCGTTGCGTCGATCTCCTTCTCGTCGACGGACGCGATGGCGTAGGCGACGGCTTTTTCACAGATGACGGGAAACAGCGCCTCGCGCTTTTTCTCCGTCATCTTCTTGGAGTCATTCAGCCCCTCGATCTCACAGCCCTCCGGCAGGATGACGGCGGCGGCGTACACAGGGCCCATCAGCGGCCCCACGCCCGCCTCGTCCACGCCGCAGACGGATGAAAAGCCCGCGGAGCGGGCTTTGTCCTCGTAGTGTAGGTTGACGCTCATGTGCGCTCGCCCTCCGGCGGGAATTCGAGCGTAAAGCGGCCGAGCTTGCCGCCGCGGAACTCGTCGAGCAGGATACGGCTCATGCGCTCGGTGTCCACCTCGCCGCCGGAGATCAAAAATCCGCGCTTGCGCCCCGCCTTTTCGAGCAGCGCGTAGCCGTCGTCTTCTTCGGCAACGGTGAGCTTATAGCGCTCCTCGATGGCCTTGGGATAATTTTTGCCGAGGTAATCCATCAGGCGCATGGCGAGCTCTTCGATGTCGATGACCTCGTCGCGGATCGCGCCGGTGAAGGCTAAACGCACGCCGACGCTGCTGTCCTCAAATTTCGGCCACAGGATGCCTGGCGTATCAAGGAGCTCGAGCGTCTTGTCGACCGGCACCCACTGCTTCGTGCGCGTGACGCCGGGGCGGTCCTCCGCCTTGGCGCTCTTGCGGCCGGAGACCTTGTTGATAAACGTCGACTTGCCAACGTTCGGGATGCCGAGTACCATCACGCGCAGCACGCGGCCGATCTGGCCCTTGGCCTCGTAAGAGGCGATCTTATCGCGCAGCAGCGTGCGCACGGCGGAAGAAAACTGCTTCACGCCCCCGCCCTGCTTCGCGTCCGTTTCGATGACGGCGCAGCCGAGCGAGCGGAAATACGCCGCCCACTTTTTCGTCATCTCAGGGTCGGCCTGATCGACGCGGTTCAAAACGATCAAACGGGGCTTGCCCGCTGTCAGCTCGTCCACATCGGGGTTGCGGCTGCTCATCGGGATGCGCGCGTCCAGAATTTCGCACACGGCGTCCACGTTGCCGAGCTCCGCCGTGATCATGCGGCGGGTCTTGGTCATGTGCCCCGGGAACCAGCTCAGAGAATCCAACTGCATTTGCTCGTCCCCCTTTACTGCAAAAGGCCGATGCGGCCAAACTCGCGCTGCTCGGTCAGATAGTCGCGTCCCGGGAAGACGAGGAACACCGCCTTGCCGATCAGAAGGCGCGTGTCCACCGTGCCGAGCGAGGAATCGCGGCTGTCGTTCGAATGGTTGCGGTTGTCACCCATGAGGAAGACTTCGCCCTCCGGCACGGTAAGCGGGAACACGGTGCCCTCTTCGCGATAGGTGTAGTCGTTGATGTAGTCCTCGTCCAGAAGCTCGCCGTCCACATAGACCTCGCCTAAGTTAAAGTCGATGTCCACGGTCTGGCCCGCGGTGGCGATGACGCGCTTGACGATGGGCTTCGAGTCAAAGGTCTCCTTGCGCGCGATGACGATATCGCCGACCTGATAGTCGCCGCAGAGCAGTGAGTTGACGACGAGAAGCCGGTCGCCGTCCTGCAGCGTCGGGATCATTGACGGGCCGGAAACGCCCATCAGCCGCACAAGAAACGTAAACACCAGCACAACGACCAGCAGCGCCGAGACGAGAGACGAGACCGTCTCATACACGTCGCGTCCGGGGATCTTTTCCACAATCTCCTCCTGCGGCTGCTCGCTGATCTCCATTTTCTGATCAAATTCGTCCATTTCGGTCTCCTAAACCCAGCGCCGCGCAGCGGCGGACTAACAGTCTCCCTCTGCGGCAAAATGCGCCTGATTTTCTAATGTATTATTGTAGCACGCTTTTTGAAAAAGGCAACAAAAAAGCATGGCGGAAACGCCATGCTTTTTTGTTCTCAAAGAATCTGCCTTACAGCTTCTCGCGGATCTTGGCAGCCTTACCGACGCGGCCGCGCAGGTAATACAGCTTGGCGCGGCGAACATAACCGCTGCGCACGGTCTCGACCTTCTCGATGAGGGGGGAGTGGATGGGGAACACCTTCTCGACGCCGACGCCGTAGGCAAGACGACGAACGGTGAAGGTCTCCTCAAGACCGCCGTGCTTCTTCGCGATGACGATGCCCTCGAAGACCTGGATACGCTCGCGGGAGCCTTCCTTGATCTTGACATGAACGCGGACGGTATCGCCGACGTTGATGACGGGCATTTCCTTTTTCAGCTGCTGGGATTCGAGCTCTTTGATGAGATCCATGGATATTTTCCTCCTATTTATAGGCGTTCTTGACCGCTTTTCTTTGGCGCTGTCGGGACTCTTTCACCCGCGCACGGCAGAGGACCGCCCTTTTTAAGCTATGGTAGCATATCACATCCTCAACGGGAATGCAAGCATTATTTGCAAAAACACGGCAGAAATCAGCGGAAAACGTTCATTTCCGCGTCGTAGACCTCTTTTCGGCGCACGCGAACAAAGTCCGGCGCGATCTCTGGCAGGTGCCGCGTGACCGCCGCGCCGATCAGCGCGGGGTTGAGGCCCGGGTCCTGCGCGGCGACGACCGCATCGGCGAGGATCACGCCCTCCCCCTCCGTCAGCGTGAGCGAGCGGATGAGCGGCGCAATGTTGAGCTCGGTCATGCCCTTGTGCTTCGTGCGCTTTTCGACAAAGATCTCCTCCTGCGTAAAAAACTCGCGGATGCGCTCGCACGCACCCTCGGGCACGCCGTTGTCGTATTCCATTTCGAGCTGCGCACGCAGGTTGACCATCTCGCGCACGGGGCGCGTCACGCTATAGCAGTCCAGCACGCGAAGACCTGCGGGCATACCGGTGTTCAGTGCCTCGGCCACACCCTCGCCCGTGCTGTCCTCCACACTTTCAAAGTCCAGAATTTCGCAGTCGCTCGACTGCCCCACGGGCAGGGGCAGCACGATGGACAAAATGGGGTGCGGGTGGAAGCCGTTGGAGTGCTTGATAGAAAGGCCCGCGCGCGGGAACACGCGCTGGAACGTGCGCATCACGTCAAGATGCGAAATGTAGGACGCCTGATGCTCCTTGACAAAAACCAGCCGCAATTTAGACATCGCATTTCCCTCCCACCAAGCAGTTTGCGCCGCAGGCGTTGCAGTGCGTGCGGCAATCCGGCGTCGTCACACCCTCATAGCTCAGCGCGTGCTCGCGCTTCAAATACCCCGGTGCAACGCCGCAGGAGATCATGCTCCACGGCAGAATTTCATCCTCGCTGCGGCGGCGGTTGGCGTAAAAGTGCGGGTCAAGACCGCACTCCTCAAAGGCCTCCATCCAGCGGTTCAGATCAAAATAGTCCTCCCACGCGCTGAGCGTCTCACCCTTGCGCCACGCGGTCTCGATGACCTTGCCGAGCCGGCGGTCGCCGCAGGAGATGACCGCCTCCATAAAACTCGTGGGCGAGGGGTGCCAGTTGTACGTGACGGACTTGGTGTTCATCGCCTCGCGCAGGAGCTTGACGCGGCGCTCGTACTCTTCAATGGGGATCTGCGGCTCCCACTGGAACGCCGTGTGCGGCTTTGGCACAAACCATGAGGTCGACACCGTGATGCGCACGCCGCGCGTCTTGTTGAGTGCGCTTTCGCGCCAGGCGTGCATGACATGGGCCGCGATGTCGGCAATGCCGAGCACGTCCTCGTCCGTCTCGGTCGGAAGGCCGAGCATGAAGTAAAGCTTGACCGCGCTGTATCCGCCCGCAAACGCGCGGCGGCAGGATTCGAGCAGGTCTTCCTCCGTCAGATTCTTGTTGATGGCGTCGCGCAATCTCTGCGTGCCCGCCTCGGGTGCAAACGTGAGGCCGGTCTTTCTGCCCTTTTGCAAGCGCTCCATCAGCGCCATGGAGAAGTTATCCGCACGCAGCGACGGCAGCGCGAGCGTCACATGCCGCTGGGCACAGAAGTCCTCTAAGTCGTCGCACAGCTCGACAAGGTGCGGATAGTCGGACGTCGAGAGCGACGAGAGCGTCATATCCTGATAGCCCGAGTCCTCGACGGCTTCAACGGCGTAGCCGCGCAGCAGCTCCTCCGAGCGGTTGCGCACGGGACGGTAGACATACCCCGCCTGACAGAAGCGGCAGCCGCGGATGCAGCCGCGAAACAGTTCGAGCGACACACGGTCCTGCACGATCTCGGTCGAGGGAACGATGGTCTTGGTCGGATAGTAGGCCTTGTCCATGTCCCGCATGATGCGCTTTAGGACGACCTTGGGCGCACCCTCGTTTGCCGTGATGGACTTGACCGTGCCGTCGTCGTTGTAGGCAACGTCGTAAAGGCTCGGCACATAGACGCCCGGGATCTGCGCGGCGCACACGAGAAACTCGTGCTTGCTCCAGCCCTCTCGCCGCGCCTGACGGTGCAGCTCGATGAGCTCGACATCCATCTCCTCGCCCTCGCCGATAAGAGCAAGATCGATAAAATCCGCGATGGGTTCGCAGTTGTACATCGCCGTGCCGCCCGCGACAACGAGCGGTGTGAGCGCCGTGCGTTCGCTCGCGTGCAGCGGCACGCCTGCTAAGTTCAGCATGTCGACCATCGCGGGGAACGCCATCTCATAGCCAATGGAAAAGGCGATGATGTCAAAATCCTTGATCGGGTCAAACGATTCGAGCGCGTAGAGCGGGATGTTCGCATTTCGCATCTCCTGCTCCATGTCGCCCCAGGGGGCGAAGCAGCGCTCGCACCACACGCCCTCAATATTGTTCATCACACCGTACAGAATGCGCATGCCGAGGTTCGACATGCCGATCTCATACGTGTCGGGAAAGCAGAAGGCGACGCGCGTGTCGACCTTGCTCTTGTCCTTCATGATCGCGTTGAATTCCCCGCCGACATAGCGCGCGGGCTTCTGCACGCGGGGCAAAATGCGTTCCAATCTCTTATCCACAAAAGTTCTCCTCTGAAGTAAGCAAAAATAAAAAGCCGAAAATGGGCACAAACATCCATTTTCGGCTATTCTACACTTTTATTGCGCGACGCGCAAGCCTCAGTTCTTTGAGCGCGCTTAAAAGCAGTGCCAGTGCGGCAAAAATAACGAGCGCGCCGCCGCGCGTCTGCACATAGAGATACACTACCCCGCCCAGCAGCGCGAGTGAACAGAGAACGCCCGCTAGCGCCGCGACCGCGTCGCCCACGAGCGGGCCAAACAACGCCGAGACCGCAAGATTCAGCGCGTGCGAGCCGTCGAGCGGCGGGATGGGCAGCAGGTTGAACGCGCAGAGCAGAATGTGCGCGCCAGCGAAGACGAAGCCCTCCACCCACACATAGTGCAGCGAAAACCACGCCGTCAGAACGCCGCAGACGAGGTTCATGCCGCAGCCCGCGAGCGTGACGACAAGCTCACGCCCGTAAGAGAGCCTTTGCGCTCCGCGCGCGTGCAGCACCGCGCCAAACGCGCTGAGACGCAGCCCCTCGATGGGCACGTGGAATGCCCGCAGCGCCAGAAGATGCCCGCACTCGTGCAGCGCGGCGGCCAGCAAAATCGAGAGCACGATCATCAGCGGACTCACGATGGCCGCGAGCAGAATAAGCAGCCAGAAGCTCCACGAAACGTGGAGCCCGCGTTCAGGGAACCGCATAGTAAACGGGGTTCAGATACTCTTCCCCGTCGTGCACCTCAAAGTGGAGGTGCGAGCCCGTGGCGTTGCCGGTCGAGCCAACTTTAGCGATGGCATCGCCCTTTTTGACGCTCTGTCCCGCGCTCGCGGTGATGGCGCTGCAATGGGCGTAGAGCGTTGAAAATCCGCCCTCGTGGTTGACCGTCACATAGTTGCCGAGGATATTGCTCTCCCCTACCGTGCCGACGGTGCCGTCGGCAAAGCAGGCGACGGAGGCGCCCTCCTCGCCCGCGATGTCCATGCCGTAATGGAAGCACTCGCCCGCGCCGTTCGGGTCGTCGCGCCAGCCGAACGGCGATGTCACCGTGCCGGACAGCGGCGTCGTGTACGAAAAGCCTAAAATGCGCTGCTCGCCCACGGCGAGTGCGGGCAGCTCCCGCGCGCTCGTGAGGTCGGAGACGTCCTGCTCCGAGACCGTCATGCCGATCAGATTGCCCGAGACCTCCTGCGCCTTGCTCTCGCCGCCAAACACCGCGACATAGGCCTCCGACAGCGAATCGCCCCAGTCCTGCTCGCCGGATGCCGCACGCCCGACCGCGGAAAACGCCGAGATGAAGTCCGCGTCGCGCACCAGCCACTGCCCCAGCGTCCCGCGCAGCGCGCTTAAGTTCCCCGGCATCAGCAGCTTGAGGCCAATGAGCGCCACAAACAGCGCCCCGCAGACGATGAGCTGCACCCAAAGCCGCGGCACTCCCATCTCCTTGCCGCGAGACACGCGCGATGTGCGCGTTCGCGGCGCAACGCGCTTCCCGCTCCCGCTGTATGTTGTCCACTGCCGCCGCTTCTTCATGCCGCCCGCCTCCCGTCCATTTCTGCCATAGCCTATGTGGACGAGGAGGAAAAAATACCTCCGCCATGTAGCGGAGGTACTTGAGGCCATTTTATTCTTCCATTTTATACGCCGCGTAGACGTTTCTTCTTGTAAAGTCAGTTGCCTTGTCGAACATGGTGTCCGGCAGTTTTGTGACGGCGTCCTCGGCCTTGGTGCTCGCGTCGATGAGACCGTTTTCGCGGCAGTAGGACATTGCGCCGTCGTAAGGACCGGCCTTGCCGGTCTTTCGCAGCTGGGCGACGCGGCGGGAGATGGCCTCGTCGCGCGGCGCGAGCAGCATCGCGAGCTCGCCGACGGTCATTTTATCGTCGAGGCGCAGCTTGTTGTCCGTGAAGACGATGGCTCGCGTCTTTGCAAGCGCGACGAGCTTTTCAAACAGCGGATCGTCGCGCCCGACATCCGTAAACGGGCTCTCCTCCATCAGCTCGCCCACGCTGACAACGCGGTAGCCGTACTCCTTCAGCAGTGCGAGCTGCTTGCCCAGCGCGAACGCGACCGGCGTGCGCTTGGCCATGTTGTAGCCGTCCTTCTGGAAGATGATCTGTCCGCAGAAGAAGTCCGGGTCCTTTTCGAGCGCCTTGCGCATCGGCTCGACCATCGCGTCGATCTCCGCCTGAAGCGCCGCCTCGGGGTCCTCGTGCGTCGAGGGCAGCCAGCCCGCGCCGTCGAACGACGCGGCCATATACTGGTACCCCATGCGCTCGTAGACGTCGTAACTCGTGAAGCCGCCCGCCATCTTGTCGACATAGTGCGGCGGGCGCGCGAGCGTGAGCGTATAGCCGTAGCGCTCACGCATCAGCGTATCAAGGCGCGTCAGGTCCGCGACCGCGGCGTCAAAGCCAGGCAGGTACTCGCGTGCGCCGTAGACAAACGGCTTTTTGCCGAAGATGATGTGGCGGTAGCCGTGGTTTGTGATCTGATGGCCCTCGTCGAGCATGCGGCGGATCAGGCGGTCGTTGTGCACGGCGCCGCCCTTGTCGTCGCAGTGGATATCGGGGTAGTGGTCGAATTTGACGCCGCCCCACGCCGCGCTGCCGAGCTTGCCCGCCTCGTCGGGGTAGTTCTCGCTCGTGTCGCCGATGACGTCGAAGCTGCCCTTTGCGCCGTACTGCGCGAGCGTGTCGAGCAGCACATCCGTCAGCGTTTTGCCCTCAAATCGGTCGGGCGATGCGGGAAGGCCCATCGGGCCGTCGTCGAACGTCATCGCGCAGATGCGCTCGCCCGTCTTCACGCGCTCGATGCGGCGCGTGTAGCCGACGTAGTGCTTTTCCGCGGGCGTGATGATCTTCTTGACGATCTTCTTTCCCTTTTTGCCGAGTTTAACGATCCATGACATGCCATCCATCCTCCCTGGTGGTAAAGTCCTGCAAGGCGCATTTTACTGTAAAGAGCATTTCATTTACTCGTCTTTTTACGCCTGCGTTTGTCTTCTCTCTTTTGGTCTTCTGGCTTCTCGCTACGCACATTGCGCGGCCACGGCAGCCTTCGACCTGCTTCGCGCCCCGCAGGAGCGCTGCCTTGACGGCGGAAAGCGACAGCTCGTCCGCTTCCAGCACCGTCACGCCGCCGCCGACCTCTTCTGGCACATGCGCGTCGCTGCCCGCAGTGACAGGCTTTTTCCATTTTTGCGCCAGCTCGCGCGCCATGGCGTTGGCGCTTTTGTTCTTGCGGTCGGCACGGCTGTTCCAAATTTCGACGCCGTCAAGCCGGCTCATCACATCGTCGAGCCGGTTCGCGTCTGTGCTGTGCTCAAAGGGATGCGCGATGACCGCCAGCCCGCCCTGTGCGTGAATGGCCGTGACCGACTCGGAAAACTTTCTCGTTTCGATGGGTTCTCTCACAAAGAGACCCAGCAGATGCCCGCGCTCGGTCGAAACCTCGGTCGCGGGGATGACGAGAAAATCGTCGAATTCCGGAACCTCGTCCAGCACGCGGTCGTGGTCGCAGATGGCGACACCGTTCAGCCCGCGCTCGCGCGCAAGCGCAACGATCTCGCTCAGGCTCATGCAGCCGTCGAACGACCGCTCGGAATGAATGTGCAGATCGAGCCGCAGCTCCATGATCCTCTCCCCTTTCTCAGCGCTCAAACAGGCTCTTTTTAAGGTAAGCGCGCATGACCTTGCCATCGCCCTTGGCGCTCAAGGCCTCTTTCGTCGTGAAGAAATCGCCGAGACCGCGCAGGCCCTCCTTGACGCGGCCCGCCTTCAGATAGCTCAGTGCAGCGACCGTGTCGTTGAGGAAAAAGCGCATTTTTACACCCGTCCGGTAGTCCTTCGCCGTGTAGGTGACTTGCCCGCCCTGCGCGGCCTGCGCGTAGTGCGCGACGATGGGACTTTGCGCCGCCTCCGTCATCGGGAAACTGCCCCACACGCGGGGGTTGACCTCTAAAATGCAGTCGCCCTTAAATTCAACCATCGCAAGGCCTGTAAAGTGAAACGACTTGAGAAGTTTGTACGCCTCGTCGATCATCTTTTCATCATAAAAGCTCTCGCAGCAGGTCGACGGCCCGCCCGTGATGGGATACTCACGCACGCGGCGGTGGCACAGCGCGCCGAGCAGCTCGCTCTCGCGGCCGAGCAGCAGGCTCACGCCCGCGCCCGCGCCCGTGATCTTCTGCTGCACGATGGGGCTCGGGTCGTAGCGCTGCATCTTTTCCATGATGGCGTCGAATTCCGCCTCGTTGTTCGCCACGGCGTAGCGGTCGGCAGCCTTGAGGCCGAACTTCTCCCCGCAGTGCGGCTTGACGACGACGGGATAGCTCTCCGGCGTGCCGTCGTACTCGCGCGGCACAGGAATGCCAAGCTCCAGCGCGCGCTGATGCACGCTCTCCTTGTCGTTGAGCGCGTCGAGCGTCTCCTTCGGCGCGATGAGGAAGTTCGCCAGCGCGGCAAACTCCTCCCGACGGGCGGCGACGGTGTTGAGCGTCACCGCGCCGACGCAGAAGAGCACCGGATGCTCGTACTCTTTGAGTATGCTCAGCAGCTTTTCGGCGTAATCCGCATCCGCGCACGCGCCGTCGATCCAGCGGAAATCATCGCAGGACTTCGACACCGACACTGCGGGTACGCTCTTGACGTCCGCCCTTGTCTGCGTCACGACCACGCGGTAGCCCGCGCGGTGCAGCGCACGCACCGCCGCGATGGACGAGCGGTATTTTCCGTCCGTCACAAGCGCTGTTTTCATCTTATCATCACCGCCGTTTTTCTTTTGTTCTGCCTGCCATGATACCAAACTCCCCCGCAAATTGCAAGAGCGCGCGATCCATCGCCTGTATTTCATAAAATACAGTTTATCATTGAAAAAAACGATGAAACGCCTTGCTTTTTTCGTCCTCTCATATTATTCTTTTCAAAGTAGAACGACATTCCGGAGGAAACCCGTCTTATGAACGATATCAGCCTCAAGCAGCTTGAAATTTTTGTCGCCGTTGTGGAATACGGCGGCTTCACCCGTGCGGCGGAGGAGCTGTTCTTCAACCAGTCCACCGTGAGCGCGCACATTTCTCTTTTAGAGCAGGCGCTCGGCAAGGAGCTCTTCGTGCGCTCCAACCGCCGCCATGTTCGCTTGACGAAGGAGGGCGAACAGGTCTACCCCATCGCAAGGCGCATTCTGAATGACTGCGCTGCGCTGCGCACACTGTTCTCCGATGCGGACAGCACTCCTGCGGTCGCGCTCGGCGCGTCCACCGTGCCGGGGCAATATCTGGTGCCGGGCTACCTCGCCGCGTTTTTGAAGCGCGAGCCGGAGTTCCGTTATTCCCTGCGCCGCGGCGACAGCGAGCAGGTGCACCGGATGCTTAAATCCGGCCAGATCGTCGTCGGCTTTGTCGGCGCGGTCAGTGAGCCGGAAAATGTGGACTACTTCCCCCTCTACGACGACAGGCTCGTGCTCGCCGCGCCGAACAACGAGCACTACCGCATGCTCAGAGAGCGCGGCGTCTACGGCCGCGAGCTGCTGCTCGAAGAGCCGTTCGTCTCGCGCGAAGAGGGCTCTGGCACGGACACGAGCCTGCAAAACTATCTGCGCACGCTCGGCCTCTCCCACGATATGCTGCATGTCGTGGCGCGCGTGGACGATCCCGAGGCCATCAAGCAGATGGTCTCCGGCGGCGTGGGCGTTGCCGTGCTCTCGGCGCTCGCCGTGGAGCAGGAGGTCCAAAACGGCACGCTGCTCACCTTCGAGATGGACAAAAGCGCGCTCAAGCGCACGGTCTACCTCATCACGCTCAAATCGCAGCAGCTCTCCCGAATGGAGCAAAAGCTCGTCGACTTTTTGAAAATCCCGCACCGCAGGAAGCGCGCCGAAGCGCAGAACTAAGTCAAAAAAGGCACGGCAAAAGCCGTGCCTTTCATTTTGTCTTTTACTTCTTCAGAAAGCCGAACAGGCCGTGTTTTTCATACGGCTTGCTCGTCATGGAGACGAAGTCATAGCCGGTCTTGGTGATGGCCTCGCGCAGCTTCGCCTCGTCGATGGGCTCTTCGCTGATGATGTCCGCTTCGCCCTTGGAGTGGGAGGCGGAGACTTTCTTCACGGAGAACGCGTTGCGGATGGCGTCGTTGATGTGCGATTCGCACATGCCGCACATCATGCCGTCGATCTTCACTTTGGTTTCGTACATGTTAAGATCATTTCCTTTCATACGGCGCAGGAGACGCGGGTGGATAAGTCCCGCGTCTCCTGTGCTATTTAATGCTGCTTACTGTGACAAGTGCCGTGCATAGCGCAGTGTGCACAGTTACAGCCACAGGAGTTTCTTCCCCTCTTTCTCTGCCGGATAAGATAGGTGGAGATAGCAATGATTATGGCAAGCAGGATAGCAGAGACGATAATCGTCGACAGGTTTGCGGTAACCCAGTTCAACATGGAAATCACTCCTTTCGCAGGGTATCGGTGTTAAGGGATCAGTGCTTGTCGCTCAGCTTGGTAGCTTCCTTATAGGGCTTGAAGAGCATGTAGATCATACCGGCGAGGACAACGATGGCCGCGATCAGTCCGATGACGTTCAGGCTGCCGGTGAAGGCGTTGCCGAACTGGTTGATCATCAGGGCAATGAGGTAAGCAAAGCCGCACTGATAGCCGATGGCGAACCAGGTCCACTTCGCGTTGTTCATCTCACGCTTGATCGCGCCGATGGCCGCGAAGCACGGAGCGCACAGCAGGTTGAACACCAGGAAAGAATAGCCGCTGATCTGCGTGAAGGCCGCGCCGATCTCAGCCCAGCCGGCGGGATACAGGATGCCCATGGTGCCGACGATGTTCTCCTTGGCGACAAGGCCGGTGATGGAGGCGACAGCCGCCTGCCAGGTACCCCAGCCGAGAGGCGCAAAGATCCATGCGATGGCATTGCCGATCTTGGCGAGGATGGAGGCGTCGATCTGTTCCTCAGAGAGCATCTGGAACGTGCCGTCCACCCAGCCGAAGTAGGTGGTGAACCACACAATGATGGTGGAAAGCAGGATGATGGTACCGGCCTTCTTAATGAAGGACCAGCCGCGCTCCCACATGCTGCGCAGCACGTTGCCGACGGTCGGCCAGTGGTAGGCGGGCAGCTCCATAACGAAGGGGGCGGGATCGCCGGAGAACATCTTCGTCTTTTTCAGCATAATGCCGGAGATGATGATGGCAGCCATACCGACGAAGTAGGCGGAGGTAGCGACCCATGCGGCACCACCGAAGATCGCGCCGGCGACCATGGCGATGAAGGGCACTTTCGCACCGCAGGGGATGAACGTGGTGGTCATGATCGTCATACGGCGGTCACGCTCGTTTTCGATGGTACGGGAGGCCATGACGCCCGGGATGCCGCAGCCGGTGCCGATGAGCATCGGGATGAAGGACTTGCCGGACAGGCCGAATTTGCGGAAGATACGGTCGAGCACGAAGGCGATACGGGCCATGTAGCCGCAGGCCTCGAGGAAGGCGAGCATCAGGAACAGCACGAGCATCTGGGGCACGAAGCCGAGCACCGCGCCGACACCGGCGACGATACCGTCGAGGATCAGGCCGTTGAGCCAGTCAGCCGTACCGGCAGCGTCAAGCGCATCGCCGATCAAAACGGGGATACCGGGGACCCAAACGCCGTAGTCAGCCGGGTCGGGCTCGTCAAAGCCGTTCTCTTCGAAGTAGCTGACAGCATCCACATAGGTCATCTGGACAACATCGTCCATCTTGTCCGCGCCCTCGGGCAGCGCGTCGTAGTAGGCGGTCATCTCATTGATGGCGAGGGTCTCTTCATCCTCAACATCAACAGTGGCAGTGTCTTCGGTGGGCTGGAAGGCCTTGAGCTCTTCGAGCGCCGCGTCGGCGTCGAAGCTCTCGTCTTCCATGTCGAGGCCGACGAACGCGTCAGCCGCTTCGGTCGCGGCGGTGTAATCGTCACTCGCCTCGCCGTAGGCGGCAGAGCCGATGCCCAGCAGATGCCAGCCGTCGCCGAACAGGCCGTCGTTGGCCCAGTCGGTCGCGGGCGCGCCCACGCCGACCATAGCGACCCAGTACACAAGGAACATCACGACCGCGAAGATGGGCAGGCCCAGCCAGCGGTTGGTGACGACCTTATCGATCTTATCGGAGGTGGAGAGCTTTTCCGTGCTCTTTTTCTTGTAGCAGCCCTTGATGAGTTGTGCGATGTAGATGTAGCGCTCGTTGGTGATGATGCTCTCGGCGTCGTCGTCGAGCTCGGTCTCCGCCGCCTTGATGTCCTCTTCGATGTGGTTCATCGTCTCGGTGGGGATGGTGAGCTTTTCGAGCACCTTGTCGTCGCGCTCAAAGATCTTGATCGCGTACCAGCGCTGCTGCTCTTCCGGCATGGAGTGCACGGCCGCCTCTTCGATGTGGGCGATGGCGTGCTCGACAGGGCCGGAGAAGGTGTGCATCGGGACGGTCTTGGTGCCCTTGGCGGCGCGGATGGCAGCCTCGGCAGCGTCCATGACACCGTCGCCCTTGAGTGCGGAGATCTCGATGATCTCGCAGCCAAGCTCACGGGAGAGCTCCTTGACGTTGATCTCATCACCGTTCTTGCGGACGATGTCCATCATGTTGATGGCGATGACCACGGGGATGCCGAGCTCAGTGAGCTGGGTAGTGAGATACAGGTTACGCTCGAGGTTCGTGCCGTCGATGATGTTCAGGATCGCGTCGGGACGCTCGGTGATGAGGTAGTTACGGGCGACGACTTCCTCCAGCGTGTAGGGGGACAGGGAGTAAATACCGGGAAGGTCCATGATGACCACGTCATCGTGCTTCTTGAGCTTACCTTCCTTCTTTTCCACGGTGACGCCGGGCCAGTTGCCGACGAACTGGTTCGAACCGGTCAGCGCATTAAACAGCGTCGTCTTACCGCAGTTGGGGTTGCCCGCGAGGGCAATTTTGATCTGCTTTTCCATGTTTCTTACTGCTCCTTCTTGTTAAGTTTCCTTAACTTATGTAGAAATAAATTATTCAACTTCGATCATTTCGGTGTCCGCCTTACGCAGCGACAGCTCGTAGCCGCGCACGGTGACCTCCATCGGGTCGCCCAGGGGCGCGACCTTGCGCACGAACACCTCAGTGCCCTTGGTGATGCCCATATCCATGATACGGCGCTTGACGGGGCCCTCGCCATGGAGCTTGACGACTTTGACGGTCTCGCCGATCTTGACTTCACGCAGTGTTTTCATAATCTCTCTCCTTTTATTTGAAAAATTGCTCAAACCATGATTTTTCTTGCCATTTCTTCACTAATGGCAACGCGGGCTTCCTTGACCTTGACGATCACGTTCCCGCCGAGCGACGACACGATGCTCACCGTGCCCCCGGCCACAAAGCCGAGATCTTCGAGATGCTTTTTGACTTCAGCGCTCCCGCCGACTTTGAGGATGGTATTTTCTTCTCCGGCATTCGCCAGTGTAAGCGGCATCATTATTTATCCCTCCGCATGCTGTTGGTCTGGCACTTTTCTCATCGCGGCGATCCTCAATTCGCCATCTCAAAGTTAGTGCCGTTTAACTTTCGCCCGTTAGTTTAATCTCTTTAACCTATTTTGTCAAGAGGTTTTGTGAACATTTTTTTAATGCTTGCATTTTTGGTTAGAGCATGTTAGCCTATTATCGTACTTTATTGCGAAGTTGGTGAAACCGCACATGAAAATCCAAAAGGCATCTGAAGATTATCTCGAATCCATGCTGATGATGAAAGAACAGCACGGCTATATCCGTTCGGTCGACGTGGCCGACCATCTGGGCGTGACGAAGCCCAGCGTCACCTACGCGACCAAGCGCCTGCGCGAAAACGGATATATCGAGATGGACCGCGACGGCCTCATCACGCTGACAGACCGCGGCATGGCGATCGCAGCGAAAATGCTCGACCGCCACCACACGCTCACAAAATTTCTCATCGCCCTCGGCGTGGACGAAAAGACCGCTGAGGAGGATGCGTGCAAGATCGAGCACGACATCAGCCAGCAGACATACGACGCGATCTGCGAGCACGCAAGGCTGCACCTTTGAATGCAGGATCAACGGCCCCATGCTTTCGGCATGGGGCCGTTTTCTTATCTATTAGGTAAAATTTTGTCGATATCTTCCCTTTTTCTCCCGCCGCGCAGGAACAAATCCTCCGGTTTTTCCGTCAAAAAGGAAAAATAAAAAAAATTTACGGTTTCGTGAAGCATTTTGCCGGAAATTGCGTCTATTCAAGTAGAAGCACTTTTTCACGAGGAAAGGAGGCGCTGCACGATGGAAGACGCGCAGATCATCGAGCTGTTCTTTGCGCGCTCGGAGGATGCCATCAGCGAGCTGGACATGAAATACGGCAAGCTCTGCCACAAGCTCGCGGACAACATCCTTGCAAGCGCGCAGGATGCGGAGGAGTGCGTGAACGATGCGTACTTAAGCACCTGGAACGCGATCCCGCCGCAGCGTCCGGAATCGCTTCCGGCGTTTGTCGGCACGCTCGTCCGCCGCTGTTCGATCACGCGCTATCGTGCCAACACGGCAATGAAACGAAACAGCCATTACGATATGTGCATGGAGGAGCTTGAAACGTTCCTCGCTTCGCCCCAGCAGGCGATGGAGGAGCACTATGCGGCCAGAGAGCTCGCCGCCGCGATCGAGCGCTTTCTTGACACGCAGAGCAAGGAAAACCGTGTGCTCTTCATGCGCCGCTACTGGTACGCCGACAGCTTTGCCGAGATCGGCAAGCTCCTCGGCATCACCGAGGGCAACGCCCGCCTGCGCCTGACGCGTATGCGCAAGCAGCTCAAGACCTATCTGACCGAACAGGAGGTGCTGGTATGACGCCCGAGCTTTTTTCCGACGCCATGAACGAGATCGGCGCGAAATACGTCGAAGAGGCCCTGACCTACAAGCGCCCCGCGCAGCGGAGCTTCTGGAGCAAGCTCGCCAAGCGCGCGGCCATGGTCGCTCTGGTCGCTCTGCTCGCGCTCAGCGGCTTTGCCGCCGCCAGTCCCGCCGCGCGGGCCGCTATGATCCACTGGGTGGAAACGTGGACGGGCTCGCAGGTCTCCTATGAATACGCGGGCGACGCCCCCACCGGCGAGCTGCCGTTCTACGCGATCACCGCCCTGCCGGACGGTTACACGCTGGACGAAGATATGAGCTACGAGGACTCCGGCTTCCGTCAGCTCTGCTATCAAAGCGGCGACGACCTCATCCTTTTCAGCTATATCTACATGCAGGACGATTCGTTCAGCTATTACGACATGGGCGAGGACACCCAAATCTCCGAGGTCACCGTCAACGGCTGCAAGGGCAAGTTCTTCCTTGCGAGTGATCCGTCGCTGTGGAGCACACTCGAGTGGATCGACGAGGAGAGCAATCTCCACTTCTCGCTCGATGCCAGCGGCGATGAAGCCGTCCTGCGCGCTCTGGCCGAGAGCGTGGCGGTCACGGAGAAGACCGTCGATCTTTCCGACGGCGATGAAGACGAGAATATTCTCACCTTTGATGACATAGAGGGGGAAAAGCTCCCCGACGAGGAGGCGAAACCGTGAACGATTATCTTGTGTGGGTGGATACCTCCACTAAAATCGCCTCGTTCCATGAGGTCGAGGCAAGCGACCTGCTGCACTTTGAGCAGTACGAAAACTTTATGAACTACCTTGCCTCCCTTACCGCGCAGGGATACCGCTTCCAGTGAGCGTGACCGTATTTCAAATTGAGAGAAAAATAAAAAGCGAGAGAACAAGAGAGGAGAACCGCCATGATGGAAAATAATTCGACACCAAGCCCTGACCCCGTCCCCGAAGCCTCCCCCATTGCCGTTCCCGTCCCCGCAGAAAGCGCTGTCACTCCCCCGCCCGCGCCGCCGGTCATCCCCCTGCGCGAGAGGCCAAACGCGCCGCTGCTGCACAAGGGGTTCCAGAACCTCTTCCGCCTCGGCATCGCCAATACCGTCATCAATCTTTTGAACAACACCTTCAAGCTCGGCGACAAGATCCCGTCGCTCGGCGTTGTACTGAGTGTGGTGTCGCTCGCGGTCAGCATTCTCACGCTCATCGTACTCTGGAAGCTGAGCGCAGCCGTGCCGCGCTTCCGCAGCGTCGTGTACCTCAACCTTTTTCCGCTGGTTCTGTTTCCCTTTGCCGCGCTTGTCGGTCTTTCCAGCTTGCAGGAGCGGATCGATGAATCCAATTCCACCGGCCTGCTCGTCTTTTTGGTGATTCTGCTGGGACTGCTGCTTGTTCTTTCCGCGCTCTCGGCGTATCACCAGCTCACCGCCTGCGCCGAAGCATTCGACGGCGCAGACGACGCGATGGCGGCAAAATGGCGTTCACTCTGCACCTGGCAGGTCGTGGTCATCGGCTGCTTCGGTGCATTCCTTACCCTGCTCCTGCTTTTGGGTCTGTCATCTGCTTCCTTCTTCTACTTCTACAACGGCGGCATGATCGTCCTGCTCCTGTTCATTCTCGCCATTGCCATCGCTCTGGGCGTGGTCGAGATCATAGAGCTCGTGTACCTCAACCGCAGCGCCAAGCTGTACGAGTAAACGTCAACCATCACAAAATGGAAAGGAGTATGTTATGTCTACCATCAACAAGACTTTTCTGCGCGTCCTGCTTGCCATCGCCTGCTGCATCGCCCTCGCGTTCAGTCTGCTGCCGCAGGCCGAGGCCGCGATGCGCGCCGACGTCGTCACCGGCAAGGTGACGCTCAACGGTCAGGTCATCGACAACAAGAACGCCAAGTACCCGCTGCTGACCTATAGCAACATCACTTACTTTCCCATGACGTATCAATTAAGCCGTTTCATGGGCGTGGAGACCGACTGGAACAATGCCGCCAAGTCGCTCAACATCACCGCCGGCGGCGCGCAGAGCGCTTACGTCGCTGAGACCGGCAAGGCGCAGAGCGGCAGTGTCGCCGTCACACCGGCAAGCTACAAGATCAGCGTCAACGGCGCACAGATCAATAACAAGGAAGAAAAGTATCCCATTTTCAATTATAACGGCATCACCTATTTCCCGCTTACTTGGTCCTACGCGGTCGATTCGTTCGGCTGGAGCTACCAGTGGGACGCTGAAAACGGTCTGCGTATTGACACGACCACCGCCCCCGCCCGCGTGCCGACCGCTCCGGACACTGGCGACGCCGCGCTCGACAAGGCGCTCACGATCCTCAACAACAAATACGCCACGGGCGGAAAATACCACGGCATGCTTGAAGGCGGCGGCAAGAAGACGAGCTTCGACGCCACGCTCGACGTCAGCAGCACACCGGATGTCACCACCGTGAAATTTACTGCCGAGCCGTTCCCGTTCTTTGATAACGGTGTCAGTTATTTTGCAAATTACTATGCTGTCAAGGGCGGCCTTGCAAGCGATGAACAGATTGGCATCTCTGGCAACAGCCCGGAACTAGGTGATGTTGGCTATCCGATTTATGCCGAGGTGGCTGTATGGGCGGAGAATAGCTACATCGTCAAATGCTTCCTTGACTGCCAGTTCACAGGTGCGCGCAGCAAACACATCACGGACTTCAAGCGCACCGCCGCTGCGGGCAGTGCGGAGACCTGGACGCTGCACGTCTCCTATGCGGAGGACAGCTTCACCGGCTACACCGCCGAGCTCAGCGTCGACACAGCGAAGAGCGTCGTAACACAGATCGTGATCCGCACGGCGAACTATACCCTGACGATGACGCCCGCGTAACGGGGTTCCCCTCCCCGCCGCGGCGCAAAAAAGAAGGACTTCACGCAATGCGTGAAGTCCTTCTTTTATCTCTTTTCAGTTTGCGAGGTACTTTTCGCGTTCGCCTTCCGGCACGAGCGCGCCGCCCGTCGCCCAGACGATGTGCGCGGCATTCTCCCAGTGCGCGCCAAGGCCGCTGCTTTCGAGATAATCCGTCATCTTGGACAGCTCCACCGCACCGGCAAAGCCCGCACAAGCGGACGGCTCGACAAAAAGTCCCTCCATCTCGCGCAGGGCGTGAAGGTCGGCGAACAGATGCTCGTCCGACACCGTGAAACCGCCACCGACCAACGCCTTGACCGTCTCCCCAACAAATCTTGAGGGGCGGCTGACGGCGAGGCCGTCCGCCGCAGTGTGGCCCGTCAGGCCAATATCCTGCACGCAGATCGCATTCTGTAAGCCACTGGCGAGGCCGAGCAGCATGCACGGCGCTTCCACTGGCTCAGCGAAGTAGACGTGTGCCGCGTCGCCGAACTCCTGCTTTAAGCCGAAGCAGATACCGCCCGGCGCGCCGCCGACGCCGCAGGGAATGTAAACGAGCAGCGGGTGCTCGTCGTCGACCGCGATGTTCTGCTCGGCGAGCTGCGCCTTGAGCCGCCGCGCGGCCACAGCGTAGCCGAGGAAGAGGTCGACAGAGTTTTCATCGTCGATAAAATAGCTCTTCGGGTCCTCCGCCGCGCGCTCGCGGCCCTTCTGCACGGCGTAGGAGTAGTCCGCGCCGTATTCGAGCACCGTCACGCCCTTTGCGCGCAGCAGATCCTTTTTCCACTGCCGCGCGTCCGCGCTCATGTGGACCGTGACCCTGTAGCCGAGCGCGGCGCCCATGATGCCGATGCTCAGCCCCAGATTGCCCGTCGAACCGACGTGCAGCTCATACTGCGAGAAAAAGTCGCGGAACGCTCGCGTGCCAAACACGCTGTAGTCGTCGCGCGTTTCGACCAACCGGTTCGCAAGCGCTAAGTCCTCCGTGTGCTTGAGCACCGCGTAGCAGCCGCCGCGCGCCTTAACGCTGCCCGCGACGGGCAGGTCGCTGTCGCGCTTTAAAAAGAGCTTACCTGCGAGCTGCGCACCTTCATTTTCGTTGAGCCATGCGCGCATGTTTTCAATTTCCGTCAGCGGCGATTCGATGAGGCCGCGATCATCCGCGGTCTCGGGAAATACCTTTTTGATGAACGGAGCGAAGCGCTCCAGCCGCGCCTCGGCATCGTCGACGTCCGTGCGCGTGAGCGGCAGCGCAGCGAGTGCGGCGTCCGCGCTCCCGACATTCGGGTTCATCCAGGCGCTCTCATGGCGCAGCTGCAATTCCCTGACAAATTCCTTACTGTTGAGCATTATTTCCACTCCTGTTCTTCCGTAATGTACTGCTGGGTGCCGCGGTAGATGCGCACCGTGCGCTCGCGGTAGAGCTCCATGACCGCCTGCGCCAGCAGCGCCGGGTCATGGCGGGCGTAGCCGCCCTGTGCCGAGAGCAGCGGGTATTCCGCGAGCGCGATTCCCAGCGCCGCGATGCGCTCGCGGTCGACGCGCAGCAGCTCCGCGTCCTCTTCACTGTATCGCGCGGCGAGCTCGCGCGGGATGGGCGCGTTATTGGCAAGGCAGAGGTCGACGATCCCCTCCCGCCCGTGACGCTGTAAGGCTTCCAGATGGTCGGCGGCGGTGTAGCCCTCGGTCTCGCCGTCCTGCGTCATGATGTTGCAGATATAAAACTTCTGCGCGTGGGACGCGCGGATGGCGTCGGCCACGCCGTCGACAAGCAGATTCGGGATCACGCTCGTATAGAGGCTTCCCGGGCCGAGCAGGATGAGGTCGGCCTCCGAAATAGCGCGGAGCGCGTCGGGCAGCGCCTTCGGGTGCTCCGGCACGAGCGAAACGTGGTGGATGCGGCAGTCCTGCTGCTTTTTCGCGTTGAAGATGTGCGATTCGCCCACAACGCGCGCGCCGTTTTCAAACACGGCCTCGAGCTGTACATCCGCGTTCGTCACCGGCAGTACGCGGCCCGAGATCGCCAATACCTGTCCCATCATGGCGACGGCCTCTTCAAAGCTCCCCGCCATGCCGTTGAGCGCCGCAAGCAGCAGGTTTCCGAACGACTGCCCCTTGAGCTGTCCCTCGGGAAAGCGATAGCCGAGAAGCTGCTCCATCACAGGCTCGGTGTTCGCGAGCGCCTGCATACATTGCCGCACGTCACCCGGCGGCAGAATGCCCATTTCACGGCGCAGCACGCCGCTCCCGCCGCCGTCGTCCGCCACCGTGACGATAGCCGTTAAGCGGTCTGTATATTTTTTCAATCCCCGCAGCATCGTCGACAGGCCCGTGCCGCCGCCGATGGCGGCGATCTTCGGCCCCGCGGCACAGCGGGAGGATGCACTACTCTCATATATCATAGGGAATTTCCCTTCAAACGCATATTTTTCTATGGTAAAGGTAGTATAGCAGGCTTTCACGCAAAATGGAAGTGGGCAAGCGATACAAGTTTTTTCATTTTTTGCAGTCAAAATGATAATGTTATACAAAATTCGTATTCTTCTGTCGATTTTTACTGATTCGATGTTTTCACCGCATTGTTGCTTTTATCGCCGCACTGTGGTAGGATACGACAGTAACAATGTCAAAGGAGCACTTTCATGGAACAGCTCACAGCCGCCCAGCAGGCGGCGGAATTGAACAAGAAGAATCTTTTTGCCACCTATAATCACATTGAAGCGGAATTTGTCGAGCCCGACCACGCGATCTTCAAGCTCGAGATCCGCCCCGAGAGCAAGAATCCCTACGGTATCGTGCACGGCGGCGCGATCTACACGATGGCCGATAACGCCACGGGCTACGCCGCCCACACGGATGGTCGATCCTACGTGACGCAGGGCAGCTCGATGCATTTTCTCCGCAACCAGTCGGAGGGCGTCGTGCGCGCGGACGCCAAAGTCCGCCACCGCGGCAGAACGACCTGCCTTGTCAATGTGGACATTTTAGGCGAGGGCGGCAAGCTCCTCGCCACGGGTGAGTTCACCTATTTCTGCATCGACCCCGATATCATGGCACAGAAGGCCGCGCAGCACCGCTGAGGAGGGTTTGACCATGGCATGTGCACTGCTTTACAATTTTAAGGACGCCGCACGGCTGCAAAAGGTCCGCTTCGCGCTCTTCAAGCTCGGTGTAAGCGGGCGCGTTGTCGCGCCGGAGGAGCTTTCGCAGCCGATCGGCTATCTCTGCGATCTTGAGGGCTTCTCCCCTGTCGAGGAAACCGTCGAGGGCGGCTTTTCCGACGAGATGCTCGTGCTCTGCGGTCTTTCCGGTCCGCAGCTCGACGCGCTGCTCTCGTCTCTTCGCCGCAGCCGCGTAGTCGTCGCGCTCAAGGCCGTCGTCACCGAGGACAATGCCGCGTGGAGTTCGCTCCAGCTGCACGACGAGCTCCGTCAGGAACACGAGGCGATGAAGGGCACGCGCCCCAAGGATGCCGAAAAACGCTCCGCGCACCGCAAATAACCCTTGCAACCGCGCAGAGTAGGCGGTATAATAATAGGGCTTCGAATCGAAACCCTATTCAAGTATCAATAGTATCTGGGTATAGCGAAGTTGGTAGCGCGCTTGGTTTGGGAGAATACGCCCAGCCGGATAAAAAACTCAATAACCGGGTGTAGCGCAGTTGGTAGCGCGCCTGCTTTGGGAGCAGGATGTCGAATGTTCGAACCATGTGCTTGCCCTAAGATCTTTGAAACCGACTGATTTTAGACATCTTTATATCCGTATATACGTTTCAATGCTCGGAATAAGCTCTTCAAGGCAGCCATACAAAATAAAGTGAAAGCCAATCAGCGGCCATCATTCGTTCTTCACCCGCACCGCCCACTCGCTTTCCTTGAACCCAACGAGGACGAAGTCATCGCCGACCAGCAGCGGGCGCTTGACAAGCATGCCGTCCGTGGCGAGGAGGCGCAGCATCTCGTCCTCGCTCATTTGGGGCAGCTTGTCCTTGAGTTCCATGGACTTATACAGAAAGCCGCTGGTGTTGAAAAACTTTTTCAGCGGCAGACCGCTCCGCTCGTACCACGCGGCCAACTCGTCATAAGTAGGATTCTCCGTTTTGATGTCGCGGAGCTCATAGGCGATCCTCTGCTCGTCCAGCCACTTTCTCGCCTTCTGGCAGGTGGTGCACTTGGGGTAACAAACAAAAAGCATGGTGTTCACTCTCCTAATATTTATAGTAAATTACCGTAATCAAGATAGCATATTCCATCGTAAAAAGCAACAAAACAGAGGGTACTGTACAGTCCATGTCAAATCTATTTGCGCCTATTAAAAATATCAGTTTTTGTCTATTGTGTCCTCATTTTGCTTGCGCGCATGCGCACAATTTGATATAATATATTAAAATATCCGTTGGTAAGTGTAGCATTTTATGATTCTGTAAAACGCGACGCATCTTTTTAATCAGACAGATACACTAGAGTCTAATACTTCATACGAGAGCTCTCGCAGCGATGATGCAAAGTTTGAAATTGCCGCCGATATTCACTTTCTTGGACAAGATGCGCCAAAAGCCCCCACACTTGTCTACTTCAAATGTGAGAGTGATATTGAAAGACTAGTTGAAATGCGCATGAAACCAGGTAATCCCATAAAATCCAAGGACTACCACTTTCAATGCAGTTCTTCCGCAGGTATGTCAGAAAAAGTTGCTGCAAAACTCGACGGTATCCTGCAGCAACTAAAATGTAGTGGTACCGCAACGATCAGCAGTGAAGTTCAACGTGAAAACAGGACTGAATTAAACTATCACATTGAATTCTGACTTCGCCGAATCGTGAATTGTATCACAATCGTCACCGGATTTTCCCAAAATCGCACGCAGTACTTAAATCACAAATCCGCTGTCATCATAAGTTAAAACCGCTTCCTGCTATTTGTAGGAAGCGGTTTTCTTCATTTCTTCTATCACCGCGGTGATATCCCCGTGGTCCCGTCAAGATTTATGCGCGAAATTGTTACGACCATTCAACCGCGCAATATCCGACCGCCATACAGCTTTCCACCTTGATAAAAAGGGCCTGAGGAGGTCTTCCCCAGGCCCCAAAACAGGCGCTTACAGCTTATCCTCACGCATAAAATGAGCATTGGTCCCATCAATGGAGAAGAACTCATCTGCTGCACGCCGACCGATGTCATCTGGGTACTTAGATATCTCATTTAAGTACTCTTTTTCATCTACATAGGTAAACGCGCCGTCTCGCATTATGACCTTGCCGTCCACTGCAACCAGCGAAACCTCGGATCCCCTGGCACTGTAAACCAGATTAGGTACCATGTTGCGCATTGGGTAGGTGTACACCGGTAACATGGAGGGACAACTGAGATCTATAGCAATATAGTCCGCGCATTTTCCAGGCTCAAGAGAGCCTACGGTATCGCCCAAGCCAATCGCTTGGGCACCCTCAATGGTGGCCATACGCAGGGCTTTCCAGGCGGGCATAACTTCCGGATTCTGATACTTGATCTTGTTGAAGAGGCAAACATTTTTCATCTCATTGATGATATTATGGCAGTTGTTGCCCGGAGCTTGATCGGAACCCAAGGCCACCACACCGCCCGCCTGCTGGAAAACAACACTTGGGCAGACAATGCCATCAATGATGCCGATCGAACCCGGATTAACGATCATTGAGGCACCTCGTTTGGCAATAAGGGCAGCTTCCTCATCTGTACAGTCAGTAAGATGGACTGCAATAAGAGATTCATCCAGATAGCCCAACTCATCCAGAAAAGCTGTAGGACGCTTGCCATAGCGCTGGACGATCTGATAGGTCTCTCGATCTCCTTGCTGCACATGCATATGGATTTTGGTACCCCGCTCCTTGACCGCCTTTTGGATACGCAACAGCATCTCCGGGCTGACAAAGTCAGCGCCTTGCGGGCCAAACAGAATCTTAATCCGTCCCCCTGCCTTGTTGTTCCATTTATTATACAGATCAATGTTTCGATTCAGGCTCTCCTCTCCCATGGCATCATCAAACTCATAGAGTTCGCCCGGTTGATAAACCCGTCGTTTAGCCGCTCGAATCGTCTGTGCAATATTCCCTCGGGCGCCCACCTTATCGATGAAAGCACACACGTTTTCCATTTTGGATTCATAGTCGCCCAGTGTGGTAGTGCCTGCCCGGACGGCCTCCAGAATGGCCACTCGGCTGCCCACATCCCGCTCCTCGTCATTAACCGCGTTGTCAAAGGGCTGGAGGCCGAACATCATCCAACTGTTGGTGTCTTGGGCCAATCCGCGCATAATATTGCACGCAGTATGCATATGTCCGTCAATAAAACCAGGCAGCACCATATGATGATCCAAGGTGATCATTTCCTCAGCTGTATATTCCGCTAAAATCTCAGGCCGGTTGCCCACCTTCAAGATTTTGCCTCCGTCTACAGCCATAGCGGCATCACTATGATAGCCCACGCCGGCTCCCTCCATCGTATAGAAATGCGGGGCCACCACAATGGTATCAATCTTTTTCATAAATGTCTCCTATTCCAACGGCAAAGCAGTTAGTGTACCTTCTCAGGGTAACGCCGTTTGGTAAGCTGAGTCAGAGTAATCAGGCTCACTGTCAGAATAGCAGCAGTAACCGCAATACTCAAGACATACTGTCCGGTCAGTCCGCCAAAAAGGAATCCCACGAAAGCCGAAATACCAACCGTAATTCCGTAGGGGATCTGCGTCATAACATGGACGATATGGTTGCAGGAAGCACCGGTAGAAGAGAGCACAGTCGTATCGGAGATGGGGGAGCACTGGTCGCCGAACAGGCCACCGCCAATCACGGCGCCAACAACAAACGGAATGGAAATATCAAAGGCGACGGCCATCGGGAAAGCAATGGGCATCATAATAGACCACACGCCCCAAGAGGAACCGGTCGAAAACGAAATGAGTGCGCCAAACAGGAATACCAAAGCCGGAACCATGCCGGGAGTCAGGTAATGCTCCACAATATGGATCAGAAACTCGCTGGTCCCCATGCCTTTGACGATAGAGCCCAAGGACCATGCGCACACCAGAATAAAGGGAACCGAGATCAGTTCGGCCATACCGTTGACAAAGGTATCGAACGCCTTGGTCACGCTGAAGAGCTTGGTGCTTACACCCATGATGCCCGCACCCATCGCACCACCCATAAAGGCGATGCAAATAGCAAGTGTAATGTTGGCATTGCGGAAGCATCCCACCAACCCGTTGTTAACCAGATCGCCGGACCAGAAAATGGTGGCAAAGAGAGAACCAAACAGGCAAACAATAGGGATAATAAAGTTCCACATAGTAAGCTTATAATCTGCGGGCAGTTCATTTTTCACCTCTGGAACCAAGGGCTGAACCCCGTCGTCCAGCAGCTTTCCGGTCTCTCTGGCCCGCTTTTCTTCCTTGTACATAGGGCCAAAGTTCAAGCCGAAAGCAGCAACGACCAAAACAGAAACCATGGCAAATACGCCATACAGATTGAACGGAAGCATATTCAGCCAGATGCCCCATGCGTTGCCCTCAACGCCGCTTGCCAACAGCTCTGCGGCAATCAGTCCCGTGATAAAGGGACCATAGCTGCTAATGGGAGAAAGCGCAGCTAAATTGCATCCCATGGAATCCAAGATATAAGCCAATTTTGCCCGAGAGATGCGCACCATGTCAGTAACGGGCCGCATGATAGTACCAAGCATGAGGCAGGGCTCCGTATAGCTGAAAATGAAGGCGCTTAGGCAAGTAACGATCTGCCCCTTCTTAGCAGTATTGATAACCTTTGTCACCCTGGTAGCAAAGGCCTCTGCAGCACCAGTGGTACGGAGCATGGCGATCATACCTCCGGAGAGTGTAACCAAAATAATCAAAGATGCATTTCCGCTGAGAGAGGGGATCATATAGTCCGAGATAATTTTGACAAAACCAACCAAAGGGTTAAAGCCGTTCATCATTGTGGACCCCAACCAAACCGCGATGAATAAAGAGAAAATCGTCTGTTTGGTCCACAGGGCCAATCCGATTGCCACGATGGGGGGAATGAGACACAACACTCCATATGTAGTATCCATATAACAAGCCTCCTGTTATAAATTATCTGTGGTTTTTTTTCATGGAATCTCTGCTTCCGCAACTACAGGCCCTATCCGAATCTGCAAATCACACCTCCTCACTTCCTCGGTCCAGGGATGCGCAAAACGTAAGTCTTGCAAAATCAAGACACGGCATATCAGCTTTGAACGAGACTGATCATACTATATACCGTATATTTTCATGAACAGACCAAAAGTTTTGCTCACTCCGGTTTCCAGCCTCCCACCGCTCCCAACATCTCCGGTTTTGGCAGCGCGAGTAACTACGGATCACACTTGGTTAATTTCGGTTTTCGTAACCGGATGCGTACATATTTGCAGGGATGAATTTTCCCTGGCCGTAGCGGCCCACAAACTTGGCGTTCTCCACCACAACCTGGCCTCGCAGCAGAACCGTCTCCACCCGACCAGACTGACGACGGCCCTCATAGAGGTTGTAGTCCACGCCGTTAGGGTTATCTGCCAGATGAACTGTCCCCTCATAATTGGGATCGAAAATGACAACATCTGCGTCAGAACCTACCGCCAGCGTTCCCTTTCTCGGATAGATACCGTTGATTTTTGCCGGCTGAGTGGCAATAACATCTACAAATTTCTGGCGGGTCAGCTTTCCCGTGCATACACCTTCGGTCCACACCATATGCAGTCGATCGCCGGCACCGGGGGAACCGTTTGGAATCTGAGTAAAATCATTCCTGCCGGCCTGCTTGAGCTCTGCCACATCTATACCGCAGTGGTCGGATGAGACCGCCGTCAGCAGTCCGTCGGATAATGCCTGCCAAAGAGCCTCGCAGTCCTCACGATCCCGCAAAGCGGGGGAGCAAACGAACTTAGCCGCTTCATTGAAATCCGGATTATCCAGAACTTCCTTAGTGGTGGTCAGATAGTGAGTGCAAGTCTCGCCGGAAACCCGCTGACCAGTTCCCTTGGCCTTCTGTAATTCGGCAATGGCCTCCCGACAGGTCATATGAGCAATATAAAGAGGCGTATCGGTCTGACCAGCCAGATAAATAGCCCGGCGCACCGCCTCCGCCTCAGTAAAAGGCGGACGGGAAACATAATGGTAATGCGGCGTCAGTTGGCCCTTCTTTACACACTCGCTGCGGAGGAAATTCAGGATCTCTCCATTCTCTGCGTGCACAAATACCGTAGCGCCAACCTGTCGGCTCTTCTCCAGAATACGGAAGAAAGTACCGTCATCTACATGAAGCGGAGAGCCGTTGTAGGCCATAAAAATCTTGATGCTGGAAATGCCTCTCCGAGGAAATTCTTCGATCTCATCAAAGATACTGTCCATAATATATGTTACCATGGAATGCAGTGCAAAATCCACACAAGACTTATCCTTCGCCCGCACATTGATTCGATAATCAATGGAATCCAGCAGTCCGCGATCTGGATCCTGCGGAGCAAAGTCCACAATGGTGGTCGTGCCGCCTACAATAGCAGAGTCGGTCGTCTCATATCCGGCGGTGTCACGGTTACCGACATTGCACAGGGCGGAAAAGTGAGTGTGCTGGTCTACACCTCCCGGAAACACATATTTTCCTTTGGCGTCTATCACAAGATCTGCAGCTTCGTCCAAATGTGTCCCCATTGCGCGGATCACATCGCCCTCCACCAGGATATCCCCCACATACTCTTGTTCTGCAGTTACAATTGTGCCTCCTTTGATCAAGGTACGCATACTGTCATCTCCTAAAATATCAATTCTTGTTTGGTAAACATGGGAAAGCCTACGATATTCTTCTGCTCTGGGAAGCCCCAAGTAGACACCTTGCTGGTACGCAGCCCCATATCTACCATGGCTTCCGCAAATTTAACTGCTGGCATTACCCCATCCAACACGGGAACGCCCAGCTGGGCGGACAGGTCCTCAACAAAGTCCACGAAACCAGCGCACCCCAGCAAAATACATTCGGCGCCGTCCTGCTGCACGGCTAACTTTCCCTGATAGGCTAACGCTTCCAATCCCTTCTTGGGGTCCCTGCCAAATTCCAGCACGCTCAAACCTGTGGATCGGATAGAGCGGCAAAACTTTTCCGCTCCATAGTTGGACACCACATCCTCTGTAACCTTGCGAGAGCGATCCAACACCGATACGATAGAAAAGTACGGCGCTATAAATTTGGCAGCAGCAATGGCCGACTCACAGATACCCAACACCGGCTTGGAGGTGACCTCTCTGGCTGCCTGAAGCCCAGGGTCACCAAAGCAGGCGATGATAAATGCATCGGCGCCTTCCTCTCGGTCTCCGCGGATCACTTCTTTCAGGACCCCCGGAACGGCCAAATACTCATCCACATAACATTCGATGCTGTCCGGCCCGGATGCCGGAGTAACCGCCCAAACCTGAGTGTCGCTGCGTGCCACTCGACATGCTAAATTCTCTATACTTTCAGTCATGGATTGCGTCGTATTGGGATTGATGATTTTGATCTTCACAATTTTCCCTCCTCTTGGTCCAAAGCCTGAACCATCTCCATCAGCAGCTCAGCTCCCTGGTACAAGTCCTCAGGAGCGCTGTATTCTCGGATAGAGTGGCTAATCCCGTCTTTGCTGGGAATGAACAGAAGCATGGAGGGAACCGCTTTTCCCCAATTCATCAGATCGTGTCCTGCACCGCTGAACATTCTGCGAAAACGGATACCGCGGTTGCGGCACAGTGTCTCGCTCAGCTTTATCAGCTTAGAACTGCACTGGGTAGGCGACTGGCGAATATATTCTTCGCCTACCAGCTCCGGGTGCTCTTTCAGCACGGAGTCAATGACCTGATCCATGGGCTCCATCGTTGGGTTGCGCAGTTCCACAATAAACTCCACCTTGCCCGGAATCACATTGACCGCTCCTGGGAACACCTGAAGGGTTCCTACAGTGCAGACCATATCCGGCGAAGCGGCCTCAGTCCGTTCCATAAGCTGGGTAATGATCCGGCAGGCTTTCACCAGCGCGTCATCCCGCAGATGCATGGGTGTGCTGCCTGCATGATTGGCACAGCCGGAAACCGTCATGCGATAGCGCACGATGCCCACAATACCATCAACCACGCCTATTTGCATCCTTTCAGCTTCTAATACCCCGCCCTGTTCAATATGTAACTCCAAGTAACACTGATATTGGGTCAGATCTCTTCGGCAGGCGCCGACCTGCTCCATTGTAAGTCCGTGGAGGGCCAGATTTGGCCGCATAGCTTCATCAATCTCTCCGCCGGTAAATGCCTTACTTCCAAAAGTTCCGCCAATGACATTGCCCTCCTCCTCGGTAAATGCAATCACCTGGATGGGATGCCGATTTTGATATCCCAACTCCTTAAGGCGCTGCACACACTCGATTCCGGACAACACACCATAGGTTCCGTCGTAAATCCCGCCCCCCGGCACCGTATCGATGTGGGATCCAATGCAAATGGTCTTTCCTTGGCCAGGAAGCGTACCGATCAGATTCCCTACAGGATCGACGGATGTTTGAAGTCCTGCCTGTTCCATGCACTGTTGAACATAGATTCGTCCTTCGTCATAGGCAGGGGTATACGGCAATCGTGTGGTTCCTTCTTTCGGCACAAAACCGATTCGCCCAAGTCGGGTCAAATGATCATATAAGCGGGTGCCGTTGATCATACTCATGCGGGGTCCCCCTCAGTCTCATGGGATCTGACAAACTCCTCCAGCTCCTGCAGGCCCTGCTCCAGGCACTGCATGGATGTCGCATAGGACAGACGGATATATCCCTCGCCAAATTCGCCAAAGGCCGTACCGGGTACCACTACCACCTGTCGTTCTTCCAGCAGCTTCATGGCAAATTCTTCACAAGGCATACCCAGTTGACTGATGTCAATAAATGCGTAGAAAGTCCCAGCCGGAGCATGGCAGGACAAACCAGGGATATCAGATATCCGCCTCATCACATAGTCCCGGCGCAGGCGGTACTGCTCCACCATATACTTCAAGTGGTCTTGTGGACCTTCCAAAGCTTCAATAGCCGCGACCTGGCAGGGAGTGGCCGCACAAGCACTGACATTTTCCTGCAGCTTGACCATATTCCGGATCACATTTTCCGGTCCGGCAGCATAACCGATACGCCAACCGGTCATCGCATAGGTTTTGGAAAGGCTGTCAATAACCAGGGTCCGTTCTTTCATTCCAGGCAGAGCAGCAAAACTTGTATAAGTCCTTCCATCAAAGAGGATGTGCTTATACACCTCATCAGCCAAGATCACCAAGTCCTGCTTCTGGGCCAATTCGGCCAGTTGGAGCAGCGTTTCAGTGCTGGCTACAGCTCCTGTGGGGTTGCATGGGCTGTTTAGAATAATGGCCTTTGTCTTATCGGTAACAGCTTCGGCAATAGCGGATACATCCAAATCAAATCCCCGTTGTGCGTTGGTTTTCACCGACACCGGGACGCCGCCGCACATCCGAATCTGTTGGATATAATTAGTCCAGCAGGGTTCGTTGACGATAACCTCATCCCCAGGATTCAGCAGCACTTTCAGCGCCAAAAACAAGGCTCCCATGGCTCCAGGCGTCACCACAATTTGGCTTGCAGGATCGTAAGAGAGTCCCTCTGTGCGATGGAGATACTCTGCAATCGCCTGGCGCAGAGCCAGCAGCCCTGCATTTTCTGAATACTTGGTCTTTCCTTCCCGAATGGCCCTGCACCCAGCCTCCACTACGTTCGACGAGGCAGTAAAATCCGGCTCTCCCAGTGTAAAACTAATTACATGATCGTACTCCAGCGCCTTATTGAACATTTTTCGAATCTTGGAGGGTTGGATCTGCTGAGTGTTATCTGAAATTTGAATCATATAGGTGACTCCTTTCTACTCCGATTCTTCCGTTCCCTTAATTTGAGAACAGTCATCAATATTCCAAATGCCAAGGAAAGCACCGCTGCAAATACGATACGATATTCTTGCGGAAGAAGAAATCCCACGGTATTGACGGGGATCCAAAAGAGAGGAATCGTTTTAAACAGAGTAAAATCGATCAATTCTCCCCAATCTACAGAGTCCACCGCTTGGCGTGGAGTGATATGCTGTCCCGCCAAAAAGCGGATTTCAGCATAATTTCCACATACTCGCATCAGAGCGGAATGAATAGGAGCAAAAAACAGATTATTGGTAAAGCTGGTAAAAAAGGCCTGTGCCAGAGCATTTCCATATCCCGGAAGAAGACCTGCTGCCATGGCTTGCCGGGTACCTTGGCTGAACACGGTAAAGGCCAGCGTGACAAGGACGCCTCCTATTCCCCAACTCAGGCTTTTGAACCAAGTCGCCCGGTTGATCTGCCAAGTTCCCTCCAACATACGTCCGGAGAGCAACTCACCCGCCGTAGCATAGACAGCGAATTGCGCAAAACCTGCCAGATAAGGATACGCTATATTGACCTTGGCAAAGCCTCCTGTGACGCAAAAGAGTACCGTAAACACAGCCAACAACCCATAAGCAACTGCCCACCAAATATCGCTTCGTTTCATATGCATCCCCTAACTTTTGTACCCCAAATATAGCAAAATGGAACCGGCGTTAAAATTCAGCGCCAGTTCCATTTTATGTAGTCTGTATATTATTTAGACAAGCCTTCTGTGTCCCGATGTAAGACCAACGAATCTTTATATACTGCCAAAGGATAATGCAGTTTAGCCAATGCAGGCGGTACATTTTTCCCGAGTTTTATTTATAGCGCATCAAAATCGATCTTGTTGGTTGATACAGGAAGACTCTGGATCATCTGTACCCGGTTACGCACATTCATTTTGGTATATATGCTGTGGAAATGTTTTTTTACCGTATGGATACTGATATTCATTTTTTGAGCGATATCTTCATTGGACAGCCCGTGTACGGCCAAATCTAACATTTCCCCTTCTCGACTGGTCAAGCCGTACTGGCTGCACAACTTTTCATGATATCCTTTTGCGTAAAAATAGCGGGTGTCTCCCTTTTTTGCTTCATATACTAAACGGTATGCAAAGTGCTTGTGCAACTGCTCCAATACAAACATATCCCGTTCGCTAAACGGAGGCTTATCAGCTTGCCGGTACAATTTCAATAAGCCGACCGGTTCTTCTCGAAAGGAGATGGAAAGGCCGACGGAATATGCCAAGCGATTGGGCAGATAGAAGTTCCGGTAGATTCCGCTGCTATTCACCTGTTCATCCGAAGATGCCATAGATTCCCGAAAAGCACCGCCTTTACAGGTATACAGCGCCCAACGAAAAGCATCTGAATTCAGGCTTTCCTGCATCCAGACATCGACAGCCTGCTGAGGCAGATGAAAAGCCGCTGGGGCCTGAAACTGATAGGATCCATTCTCTGCAATAGAGATTCGGGCAAAAATTGCGCTATCATACGAAATCAAAAAAGGAAGCCATCGGTTCAGAATTTCATGCTGCATTTCCTCTACTGTATAGATAAATGAAATATTGTATGCGATCTCATTGAGGCGTATCCATTCGTTTTCATTTAAAAATGCCATATCAATATCTCCCTTAACATTTGTATCCAGCCATAAGCAAAGCTCAAAAAGATAACAGTATCAATGAATTCCGACCACAATTGCAATTAAAGCGTTCCCATCGTAGAAAGCATTCTAACTCGGTCACAGGTGTAGATGCTCGAAATGCAGATGTGCCACATTATCTCTGACATAACATTCTCCCCACCCTTTCTTTGTCCAATCAGGTCTTGGCGTTCACATAAATACACCCGATCCTATCGATAAGCTTCTCGCGTTATGCTACCATTATTATATCAGGCAGAAGGCTGAAAAGCAATTCCAAACAGAAAGCTAAAAAGCAAAGTAATAGGGCTGCATCTCCACGATCACGATGTCGGCACATTGAATCTCAATTTTGAAACCATTCTTGACAGCAGGCATTTTCTTCACCTTTTCAGAGACGAACGAAGCATGAACCTCCGTGCGCAATCTACCTCTGCGCGGGCGGTATCATCGCGTTTTCGCCGCTGCTCATCCGCCTGCTTGCAGCGGAGAGCTACCTGAGCTCAATAATATAGGTTGATTTTCACCTATTATTGTGTATAATAGGTGTAGGAGGTGTTCCCATGACCATTGATACGAACACGATCGTTTCTGTAACAGAGGCCAATCAGAATTTTTCCCGTGTGACGCGAATTGCCGAAAAAAGCGGGCAAGCTGTCATCTTCAAGAATAACCGCCCCAAATATATGCTGGTCGATCTGGACAATTCGCCCTTGATCGACGTGACAGATGATGAGAAGGTCGACTTTGTGGCCGCAAGAATTTTAAAGAAATATAAGCCCGCGTTTATGGAGTTGGCAAAATGATCAAATTCTCAAAAGAGAAGGTCTTGCTGCTTCACAAGCTCATCGCGGAAGAGACAGGCGGGAGCATCGGCGTCAGGGATGAGGCTCTGTTGGAGTCCGCGTTGGAGAACGTCTTTTCCGGTTTTGGCGGACAGGAATTCTACCCTACCAAGGAGGAGAAGGGCGCTCGAGGGCTATACACTCATCTCCAACCATGCCTTCGTGGATGGCAATAAGCGCATCGGTATGTATGTGATGCTGACCTTTCTGGAGGTCAACGGTATTCGGCTGGACTGCGCCAATGACGAGGTCGTCGAGGTCGGTCTTGCTGTTGCCTCCGGTGCGATGGACTACGAGGCGCTGTTGGCGTGGGTGCGGGCGCACCGTGTCTGACCCAGTTTTGACCCAGAATGGAATCGGAGCGGGCAGAGCCGGACGGAAACAATGGAAGATCCGCCGAGCGAACGGTGGTAAAAAGCACAAATCGGAGCCGAAACAGCTCCGATTTGCCCTTGAGACAACCTACGGACCAGAAGGCCGGGGGTTCGAATCCCTCACGGCGTACCAAAAGTCCTCGAAATCGTCTGATTTCGAGGACTTTTGCTTTTCATAAGTTCCGTTTTTTGGTGCTGCTTTTTTCTGACCCAAACGCTGACCCCAACGGGAGCGGGTAGCGGAAAGCATCAGACGGCACGGGAGAGGATATTCCCCATCGTCTGGGCGGCTTTGAGTTGGGCGTCGGTAGTGACGTGGGCGTAGGTATCCAGCGTAAAGCCCGCCGAGTAGTGACCCAGCATACTGCTGACGGTTTTCACATCCACGCCGTTTTGGAGCGCCATGGTCGCGAAGGTGTGGCGGAGGTCGTGGAAGCGGATGCGGGGCAGCCCTGCTCGTTTCAGCACCCGCTGGAGCATGTGTAGAACGCTGTCCGGTGACATAGGGCCACCGGTGGGCGAGGGAAATACCCACTCGCTGTTGCCCGTTTTTCTTCTTTGTTGCATCAGAACGTCTATCGCATCCGCCGACAGGGGCAGTGTGCGGTAGGCATTTTTTGTTTTCAGTGGGGCTTCGACTACTTTGCCATTCTGCCGAGAGATGGCTCTCTGAATTTTCAGTGCTCCGTGCTGGAAGTCCACATCCGTCCACTTCAATCCCAGCAGTTCGCCCCGCCGAAGTCCGGTAGCGAGATCGAGGTAGTAGAGTTCGTACACGCCGCTGTCCCTGGTCTCCCGGAAGAAGGCACTGAGTTGGTCGGCTGTCAGCGTTTTCATCTCCTTGTGTTCGACTTTCGGCAAGGCGCAGCCCTGCGTTGGATTTTTCGTGACGAGGTGTTGCTCGATGGCGAGGTTGTACGCCGAGCCGATCATCTGGTGGATGTTCCGCACTGTTTTGGGAGCCAGACCTTTCGGCTTTTTCTTGGCCTCGATGCGGTCTACTCGCCCGCCGTCCAGCAGGTGCTTGTAGAACCGCTGCAAGTCCAGAGAGGTCAGGTCTGCCAGCGGGATGCCGCCGATCTGCGGCTTGATGTGGTTTTTCAGAAAGCCTTGCGAGGTTTTGAAGGTCGATGGGCGCAGTTTGATTTTCGCGTAGTTTTCCATCCAAACCTCCAGCCATGTTCCCACCGTGTAGGTCTTGGCCCGTCCGTAGTCGATGCCGACGTTTTCCTCGATGGCCCTTTTCAGTTTTTCTTTTACTTCCGCCTGCGTCTTCCCGAGGACATTTTTGATGATGCGCTTTCCAGTCTCTGGGTCATAGCCCGCTGTGTACCGGCCCTCCCAGCGTCCGTCCTTTCGTTTTCGGATGTTCCCTTCCCCGTTCGCTCGTCTTTTCGGCATGATATCAGCCTTCTTTGTAACGGCAAACCATACCATAAACGACAGAGGAAAGCTATCTGAAAACGGAACTGTTATCAGAAAGTTATCATTTGCGCTGGATGCCCTATCTTTGTCTATGGCGGCGCAATTTTTGCGCTGCCGGTGCTCTTCTTTGGTTACAGCGGTGCGTTTTTTGGACGGTCAAGAAGCCCCTTCCATTGACTACAGCGGCGCAAAATATACACGTTTTCCTCCTAAAATCGCCGCTATGCAGAAGTCACTTTTTCGGGTGATTGAAAACGGCAAACTTCTCGATCGTCTGCGGAACGGTCACCTTGAAAAGTCTGCTGTCACAGGCATTTGCCGTGTCTGACGTTCACCCATGACCGCGAAAACGCCCGCCAAGGTGCACCTTAGACTGCGGTTTCAAAACCTCGGAAAGCCCCGCACTGCGGGGCTTTGTGGCCGGGCCGTGGGCGCTTGCGACTGCGGCCCTTTATCTTGTGCTAAAATCGAACGGCCTTCACCTCTCGAAAAACCTTCCTGCAAAGTTCGGTTTTTCGCCCAAACCCATTCCCACGAATATCGCCAAAAAGTTACCGCCACAACGCTGTTCCAAACCGTTTCTCATCCCGATTTTCAACTTCTCGCACAAACGCCCCACGTTTGCTTTCACTCCTGAAATCGGGTAAACACTCGGCTTTCGGAGAAAGATCGCACACAGCGGCTCACACGCCAAAGCAGGGGCCTTCCCTTCCTGGACACAGCGGGGCTTTGCGTTACCAGTGAAATCTCTCTAATAACCGCATTTGTAACCATTGATTCCACCGTGCTTTTATATACATGTATTTCCCAGTTCTCTGTGGCCCCTCACTATCAGCAACAGCTCTATCTCAGACCATCCCTCGTCGTGTTTTTCAACTTCTCGCACAAACGGCCCACGTTTGCTTTCACTCCCGAAAGCGGGTACACACTCGGCTTTCGGAGAAGGATCGCACACAACGGCTCACACGGCGAAACACGGGGCGTTTCGGATGGGGGGGTGGTATCACTACCCTCGGCGCGTTCCACACGTTTCGGAAACCCTGCGTGGCCGGGGTTTAAAACGGCAAACTTTGCCGCTTTTGGGGCTTGGTCGTGGGTGCTCCCGAAGAACGCAGAGAGCCTTCGGGACAGCGATGCGCTTATGCGCGTCGCTGTTCCGAAGGCGTCGCGGCCCCGCTGGGCTGCGTGATCTTTTCCGTTTCTGTCGAAATTGCGGCTTGTATGCCCTGCGCTCAGGGCCTTTCCGTGTGTGCGAGGCGAGGGGTGGTATCACTACCCTCAGCGCGCTTTACGTGCTGTTGAAACGCCGGACGGCCGCTTGTCAAAACGGCTCATTTGCCGTTTTCTGAGGTCAGGTGGGCGTAGTTCCCCGCACGATTCCTATTTTCTTGCGAATACACAGAATTTTCTGTTGGCAGTTCCAGTTGCAAACGCTTTTGCGTTATGGTACGATAAGTTCAGCAAACTTGAAATTGATTAGTAACCCCAATTGATTATTTCCCAACTCTTTTTATGATTCCAGGTACTACAACAATCAGATTCCTGCTGGCAGCTACAGCATCTATTTCAGCAGCTTCTTCTATAGCCCATGCCGGTTGCAAAACCGAAAGTAAAACCGCGATTGTCATGAGCAACGATATCAATTTTTTTACTTGTGTGCTCTCCTTTCTTTGCCTCTGTTTGGGTTTTCCTTCCTACTTTTTTCTTATTTCATTGATCACCTCCACAATAATGCAAATTATATACCCTAAAACCATTATGCCCACAGGCACTACTACAAAAATTAGGAAAAATTTACCAATATATTCATATATGGCCGCTTCTACTATGCTCCCCATTTTTATCCCCTCCTGTCCTTTCCAGAGTAATAAAATGCGACGGGGCCCTAAGCATACACACTTAAGCCTCGTCGCATTTTGCTACTTTCATATTCCGAGGCCAGTACGGTCTCATTTTCATCGCACAGTTATTATATTATATTTCACCATTACTGTCAACGGGCACATAATGTTCAAGTGAAAGTCTGACATATGTTTGCGCAATGATAATGGGAAATACGAAGATTATATACCCTTCATTGGTTATTCTCTTTGTGATACTTCTCAATTTCTTCTGCAAATCTGTTTTCAACATCCTCGTCATAGCGAAGTTCAGTAAGTGTGCAACCTTCAAAATCTTTTGCAAATTTTTTTCTATGACATCAAATGCTTCCTTGATTGAATTTTCACCATAGAGTGCAGAGTAACCAACAACACGTTTAACATTTGATACATTTCCTCTATTTCCAGTTAATACAAGGACTGTTGCCACACCTGAAATTACTAATACAGCACATATCACAATTATGCTTTTCCTCTTCATACAATCACATCCCTTTGTCAAATTCCGATTAGTAATATATAAGCGAGGGTGTTACAGCCTTCGCTTTTCCTTTAAAATGAAGGTGATTGACTGACGGAATTTCCGATTGGGACTCCACACCCGCAAACAAATGTGTCAGCCAGCCTTCATCATTCTGCATTCGATTCAGCAAGTTGGGACAAATCACTGCTCCCGTTTCACGGACTAATCTGATTGAATCTTGAAGTGCTGGAACCAATCGTATCTCAATTTACGAAGGAGGAGTTTCATGATCGCAGTTGGAATCGACATATCCAAAGCCAAAAGCACCGTTGCGGTAATTGATTCAGACGGTACAGTTCTGGCAAGTCCATTCACAATGGCTCATACGCAGCCGGAGATGGAAGCTTTCGTGACCTATCTGAAGGGACTTGGAGAACCCACGACCATCCTCATGGAGTACACTGGCCACTACCATTTGTTGAGCCGAGTATACCATATTTCTCAACGAAAGAACATTCTTATATACGAGAACCTGACCGTTTTACTGCGTACAGAACCCCGATCTGCAAAAAGCCCCATGCGCGACACCTTGACAGCGCGAACATGGGGCTTGATATTTCCTTGACCTATCCGCTTTTTTATTTTACCGCGCTGAGCAATTTATCCTCTTTCCGCTTTTTGAGCATGATTGGCACGTCCATCAGCGCGAACACCGCCACGAGCAGCACGGGGAAGCCGATCCAGTGGTAGCCGACATGGTCACGGAACCACGCGAGCGGATTGCCGTCCGGCGCGTACATCAGAAACATGAAATTCGTATCGAGCAGCAGGTTGACGCAATAAATCGGCACCGCCATGGCCAGCAGCAGCAAGAAGCACTTGCCCATGTACCTGACGCTCGGCCGGATGTCGCCGCCTGAAAACAACATGATGGGATAGGCCGCGAGCAGGATATGCACGCTCGTCGAATGCCAGAACATGAAGTTCGCCGCCGGAAGCGACGTCCACGTCGGGAACAGCAGTGCCGCCGTCGCCGCGGGGATACAGATAAAATAGAGGAAATTGTCGAGCAGCCTGCTCGGCTTCCATGCGTGCAGCGCGATAAGGAAAATGTTGATCGAGCACAGGTGCAGCGGCAGATAGTCTCAGTTGAAATTCCCGCCGATCCGCAAACCGATCTGTTTGAACGCCTCGTCCGCGAGCAGGAGAACGGCAAAGAGCCCCCGCAGCTGCGCCCGCTTCTTCTCGTCCGCCGCCTTGTAGAGCTTGCAGCTCAGCGCGGCAAAGCCGATATACAGCGCAAGCGTCACTAGATGCCGCGCGCCGAAGAGCGAAAAGCCAAAGCCCTCGCCGATCGTATCCACCGTATCCCAAAAGTGCTCCACTTGATCCAGCCTCCGCAAATTTGTTGTCCCTGCCAGCATATCATACGGCGGCAAAAATACACCTGAAAATTTCTTTAAGATTTCAGTATCCCATCCGCGCTCCCAGCATCTCGCCGCTGCTGCCGCCGCGGTACATGCCGTTTTCGATCACGCGCTCGGCGAGCGCGAATACCTCGTCAAAGCCTGTCGCAGGCAGGTTGGGCCGCGCGTACGTGCCCTGCTCATGGATATTTTCGGGCGAGAAGAGCAAAAGGTCCGCGTCCATGCCCGCCGCGATGACGCCCTTTTTCTCAAAGCCGAAGCGGTCCGCCGCATGCCCCGTCACCTTGTGCACAGCCTGCTCGAGCGTGAGCACGCGCTCCTGCACGACGTATTTTTCAATGAGCCGCGCGAATGTGCCGTACACGCGCGGGTGGACACGCCCGCCGCTGGGGTACGTCGCATCCGAAATGACGCCCGAGAACGGCGCGCGCAGGATGTCCCGCACGTCCTCCTCGTCTGAAATGTAGTCGATCATTCCCGTCCCGCACTGTTCTGCCGCCAGCAGGTCAAAGAGCGTATCGAACGGGTCTTTTTGAAGCGTCTGCGCGATCTCGGCGATGCTCTTTCCCTCAAATCGGCGGTATTCGTCCGTCCGGAGGCCGATGGCTACTACATTGTCAAAGCCGACGAGCAGCGTGATGTTCTCAAAGTCGCTGCCCGCCTCCATCCGCGCGCGCATTTCCTTTCGCGCAGCATCGTCGAGCAGGCGCTTGGTCAGCGCCTCCGTGCCGCCCTCCTGGAATTCCGGCGGCAGCACGTGGATAAGCTGTGTCGAGCCCGCAGTGTAGGGGTACACGTCGCACATGACGTCAAGCCCGTCCTGTCGCGCCCTTTCAATCAGCGAGAGCATCTCCGGCACGGCCTTTCGCGCGTTGCGCCCTCCGATGGCCTTGAGATGGCTGATCTCCAGCGGCGTTTGCAGCGCGCGGGCGACCTCGAGCATTTCGCGCAGCGCATCGACCACGCCGTCGCCCTCCTGCCTCATGTGGACACAGATGGGCACGCCGCTCCGGTGCAGCGGCGCGAGCGCACGGATGAGCCCGTCGGTCGAGTAAAAGATCTCCGGCGCGTAGCCAAGGCCGAGCGACACGCCGCACGCGCCGTCGGCGAGCGCCGCTTCCATGTGATAGTGCAGATCGCGCAGCTCGAGCGGTGACAAATCTCCCGTCGTAAAGCCCGCGGCAAGCGTGCGCAGCGTGCCCATGCCGATGAGTTCCGCGCACGAGAGCGGCAGTCCCCGCCCCTGCGCCGCCTTGAAATAGCTGTCAACGGACGCAAAGCGCAGCTCCGGCGGGATGTTCCCCGTGATGGGCGCGAGGTATTTCGCGCACTCGTCCGCGTGCGCGCCCGAGAGCGGCGCGAGCGACATGCCGCAGTTGCCGTTCACAAGCGTCGTGAGGCCCTGGCAGAGCTCCGCCTCGCCAAAGCCTTCGCGAAATAGCGCCGCGTCGGCGTGGCGGTGCATGTCGATAAAGCCCGGCGTCAGGACGCGGCTCGCGGCCTCGATGGTCTCGAACGCCTGCGCACCTGATAAATTTCCGACCGCTTCGATCATGCCGTCTAAAATGCCGACGTCCGCCGTGAACGCCGCCTTTCCCGTGCCGTCGACGATCTTCGCGCCGCGGATCAACGTATCCAGCATGTATATCACCTCTTTTTTGCAGTCTACCACACCCCACGCCTGCTTGGCAAGGTCATTTCCCCTTGCAATCTCTCCCACCGCAGGGTATACTGGAAAAAATGCAAAAAGGAGCGCTTCGATGAACAAGAAAGACCACATCCACGACTGGCGCAAGCTCAAGTGGCCCTTCACCGCCACATTTTTATATTACTCCCTCCTCTCGCTCTACACCGGCACCGCCGAGCAGAGCGAGCAGGGCTTTCTCGTCATGTTCCTCACGGTTTTGATCGTGGACGCCGTGGCGTATTTTTCCTACTGCTATTTCCTCTGCAAAAAAGAGGAGAACATGCAGAAGCTCTGGTTTGTCTTCATTCTGGCCTATGTGCTCATCTCCACACAGCAGCTCTCCATCCTCTGGCAGATGATGACGGCGCATGTGACCGGCGCGTAAACACAATTTTTCTTTTTTCATACCGCCTTTTTGAACGTCCTTTCCATCGGGAAAGGACGTTTTCTTTCATTTTGTCTTCTGTGACATTTGCGCGCCACTGTTTGAAAATCGGATACGCGGCTCCTTTTGTCCATAGTTTTCGGCAGTTTCCTTTGTTAAGTTGGTGTTAACGAGGGGAGCGTCCCCTTCTCGCGCCGTGAACAAAAAAGTTTACACCCTGCCCATTGAAAGCGCGGCGCTTCTTTGCTATGCTTTTCCTGCAAGCCCGCATTTTTCCGTGCGGGACAAGAAATGCTAAGTACAAAGGAGCTGATGACAGTGCCGATCCGTCCGCTTGTCGATCGCACTTATCTTGAACAGGTGCTGCTCTCCCGTTTTTCCCACGGTGAGGTACAGCAGTGGGTCCAGAAATACTTCCAGCCCTACCGTGAGCTGATGAGCTATTACCGCTGCGCGATCATGGAGGTCGAAACGAAGTTCAACGTGCTCAACGAAGAACTCTCGCTTCAATACGACCGCAACCCCATCGAGACGATCAAGACCCGCCTCAAATCCCCCGAGAGCATCATGGAAAAGCTCAGCCGCCGCGGCTATCCGCTCACGGTGGAGAGCATCGAAAAGAATTTGAACGACATCGCCGGTGTGCGCGTGATCTGCTCGCACCCTGCCGACATCTACAAACTCTCCGAGGCATTTTTGCGCCAGGACGACATCACACTCTTAGAGCGCAAGGACTACATCGCAAACCCTAAGCCCAACGGCTACCGCAGCCTCCATCTCATCGTCGAAACGCCCATCTTCCTGCATGACCAGAAGCGGCTCATGAAGGTCGAGGTGCAGTTCCGCACGATCTCGATGGATTGGTGGGCCAGCCTTGAGCATAAAATCCGCTACAAGAAAAATCTCCCCGAAATGGAATACGTGGAGCGCGAGCTCTATGAGTGCGCCGAGATCAGCGCACAGCTCGATGCGCGCATGGAAAAGCTCCAGAAAATCGCCGCACAGGCAACGGAGGGAAAGGATCGCGCCCTTTCCTCCTGAATTTTTAGGATGCCCGCACCGCGGGCAGGGAAAGGAATCGTGACACTATGAACGCAGCAGAAAAAATCGCCCATGCAGCAGAGCGCAAGGCCTTTGAGACCATGCTCGACTCCCTCATCAGAAAAAGCCAGACGAAGGACGTCTGCACCGTCGCAAACGACTTTGTCAACATGGTCCAAAAGATCCACTCCAGCGTCTGGACGCCGGAGACCTTCGAGATTCTGCACCAGATCGCAAACGACCCCGACAGCAAATGGGCACACTACGCCGAGCGCCTGCTGCGCGAGTGCGACCCCTACCTTCTCAGGACCTTCCTGACGGCCGCTGCCTATGAGGGCGGCTTCCGCGGCTTCCAGCAGGCGCGGGCAAACTCCGAAAAGTATGACTGCAATATCCCTTGGATCGTCCTCATGGACCCGACGAGCGCCTGCAATATGCGCTGCGCGGGCTGCTGGGCGGCGGAGTACGGCCACAAGCAGAACCTCACCTTTGAGGAAATGGACCGTGTGCTGACCGAGGGCGCTGAGCTCGGCACCCATGCCTGCCTCTTCACCGGCGGCGAACCGCTCATGCGCAAGGCAGACATCTTCCGCCTGTGCGAAAAGCACCGCGACATCGCCTTCCACGCCTTCACGAACGGCACGCTCATCGACCAGGCCTTCTGCGACGAGCTCAAGCGCGTGGGCAACTTCATCGTCTCGGTCAGCATCGAGGGCTTTGAGGACGCCAACGACGGCCGCCGCGGCACGGGACATTTTGAAAAGGCGCTCGCCGCGATGGACCTCATGCACAAAAACCACATCCCGTTCGGCGTGTCCATCTGCTACACGAGCAAGAACTACAAGGTCGTCACGAGTGACGAGTTCCTCGACATGCTCATCTCCAAGGGCTGCTTCTTCGCCTGGTACTTCCACTACATGCCCGTCGGCATGGGCGCGACGACCGACCTGCTGCTTAATCCCGAGCAGCGCGCCTATATGAAAGACCGCGTGCGCGAGATCCGCGGTCTCACCGGCGGCAAGGAGATCTTCGCCATCGACTTCCAGAATGACGGCGAGTTCACAGGCGGCTGCATCGCCGGCGGCAAGCTCTACTGCCACATCAACGCCGCGGGCGACGTCGAGCCCTGCGTGTTCATCCATTACTCGGGTGCGAACATACGCGAGAAGAGCTTCCTCGAATGTCTCCAGCAGCCGCTTTTTAAGGAGTACCGCAAGGGCCAGCCGTTCAACAACAACCACCTGCGCCCCTGCCCGATGCTGGAAAATCCCGAATATCTGCCCCAGATGGTCGCGCGCAGCGGCGCGCATTCGACCGACCTGGAAGCGCCCGAGAGCGTGGAGCACCTGTGCAACAAGTGCGAGTCCTACGCCGCCTGCTGGCGCCCCGAGGCCGAAAAGCTCTGGGACGAGGAGCACCACGACTAAATGACTTTCCTGTAACCTTCCTCGATACGCAAGAAAGCCGCCGACCATCAGGTCGGCGGCTTTTGTCACGTCTTCGAATTTTTTTACTTGACTGCCGCGAGCAGGGCGTCAACGCGGTCGGTCTTTTCCCACGTCACGCCGAGGTCCTCGCGGCCCATGTGACCGTAAGCGGCAAGCTGGCGGTAGATGGGACGGCGCAGGTCGAGGTCGCGGATGATGGCGGTCGGGCGCAGGTCGAAGACCTTCTCGACGGCCTCTTCGAGCTTACCGTCATCGACCTTGCCGGTGCCGAACGTCTCAACGAGCACGCTCACGGGATGGGCAACGCCGATAGCGTAGGCGAGCTGGACCTGGCACTTGTCGGCAAGGCCCGCGGCCACAATGTTCTTAGCGACATAGCGCGCGGCGTAAGCGGCACTGCGGTCGACCTTCGTCGGGTCCTTGCCGGAGAACGCGCCGCCGCCGTGCGGGGCGCTGCCGCCGTAGGTATCGACGATGATCTTGCGGCCGGTCAGGCCGCTGTCGCCCTGCGGGCCGCCGATGACGAAGCGGCCGGTCGGGTTAACATAAATCTTGGTGTTCTCGTCCATCAGCTCCGCGGGAACAGTCGGCTTGATGACAAGCTCGATCATGTCCTTGCGGATGGTCTCAAGAGAGGCCTCCGGCGCGTGCTGGGTGGAGAGGACAACGGTGTCAACGCGGACGGGCTTACCGTTTTCGTCGTACTCGACCGTCACCTGCGTCTTGCCGTCGGGACGGAGATAGTCGACAAGGCCCTGCTTGCGCACGTCGGTCAGCTTCTTTGCCATCTTGTGGGAAAGAGAGATTGCGAGCGGCATGAGCTCAGGGGTCTCGGTGCAGGCGTAGCCGAACATCATGCCCTGGTCGCCCGCGCCGTTGTCGAGCTCGCTCGCGCCGCTTTCCTTATTTTCAAAGGAGTTGTCGACGCCCATCGCGATATCACCGCTCTGCTCGTCGATGTTCGTGATAACGCCGCAGGTGTCGCAGTCGAAGCCGTACTTCGCGCGGTCGTAGCCGATGTCGCGGATGACGTCGCGCGCGATCTTCGGGATGTCGACATAGCAGCTCGTGGTGATCTCGCCCATGATGTGGACAAGGCCAGTGGAGACGGTCGTCTCGCAGGCCACGCGGCCGTTGGGGTCTTTTTCAAGGATGGCGTCAAGCACCGCGTCGGAGATCTGGTCGCAGATCTTGTCGGGATGCCCCTCGGTGACGGATTCGGAGGTGAATAAACGTTTTGCCATGGTTCTTTTTCTTCCTTTCTCGTTGTTGGGAAAAACAAAAAATACTCTGTCGAACCGACAGAGTATCGCGCTTTCTGCTCTTCCTCATCTTTCGATTCGTTCGTCGGATTTGGCACCTTGCCTCTTCGGGCAGGTTGTCGTGGTGTCATAGGGCCGATCCCTCAACCACTCTCGATGAAGTATTCACTTATGGCTTTCGCCGAATCGTATTCTACCATGTTTGTGCGTTTTGTCAAGTGACATTTCCCCAAAAACGTCCAAATCGGCGCAAAATGCGGTGCTCTTGCAATTTTTGAAAAAAAGTGCTATATTGAGGAAACTTTGCACACAAAATCTATTCGACAGGAGCTCGTTTGCGATGGTCTTCAGCAGTGTCAGCTTTCTTGTTTTCTTTCTTCCCTGCCTGCTCGTTCTTTATTTTACGGTGCCGCGGCGGTACCGCGGGGCACGGAATTTCATCCTGCTCGCGTTCAGCCTCGCCTTCTACGCCTGCGGCGGGCCGAAGTTTTTGCTGCTCATGCTGCTCTCCATCGTCATCAACTACTGCTGCGGGCTCCTCGCGGGGGCAAAGCACCGTCCCGCCGTCCGAAAGGCAGGCGTGACGCTCGCGGCTGTGCTGGGGCTCGGTCTTCTCGGCTGGTTTAAGTACGCGGGCTTTTTCGGCGAGATGCTCCACGCCCTGATGCCCTTTATCCCCGTGCCGCAGGTCACGCTGCCCATCGGCATCTCATTTTTTACCTTCCAGGGTCTCAGCTATGTGATCGACGTTTTCCGCGATGCTGCCGCCGTGCAGAAAAATCCGCTCAAGCTCGCGCTCTATATCTCGTTTTTCCCCCAGCTCGTCGCCGGTCCCATCGTGCGCTACACCACGGTCGCAGACGAGATCGACGAGCGGCACGAGTCCGTCTCCGAATTCTCCGCGGGCTCAGTGCGCTTTCTCTTCGGCCTTGCTAAGAAGATGCTGCTCGCCAACGCTGTCGCGCAGATCGCCGACGCCGCCTTTTCCGCCGTCTCCCCCTCGGTGGCCCTTGCGTGGCTCGGCGCCGTCGCCTACACGTTTCAGATTTATTTCGACTTTTCCGCCTATTCCGACATGGCCATCGGCCTTGGCCGGATGTTCGGCTTCCACTTTCTTGAAAACTTCAACTATCCCTATGTCTCCCGCAGCGTCACCGAGTTCTGGCGGCGCTGGCACATCTCGCTCTCCACGTGGTTCCGCGACTATGTCTACATTCCCCTCGGCGGCAACCGCTGCTCCCGCGCGCGCAATATTCTGAACCTCTTTCTCGTCTGGGCACTCACGGGCCTCTGGCACGGGGCCAACTGGACATTCATCGCGTGGGGCCTGTGGTTCTTTGTGCTGCTCATCGGCGAAAAGTTTCTCTGGGGTAAGGCGCTCTCGCGCCTTCCGTCTCTTTTGCAGCATGTCTACGCCATGCTGCTCGTCATTTTGAGCTGGGTGCTCTTCCGCGCGGACGATATCGGCGCTGCGCTGTGCTACATGGCCGCGATGTTCGGCCGCGCCCCCGCCCTCTGCGACAGCCGCGCCGTGTACTACGCGCTTGAATTCTGGCCGGAGCTGCTGCTCTGCTGCATTGCTGCCCTGCCGGTCAAAAACCTGCTCGAAACGGCGCTTGAAAAGCATAACAGCAAGCTCTCCCGCGGCATCCTCATCGTGGGACCGAAGCTCGCCTCCCTCGCACTGCTCGCGCTTTCCTACTGCAGGCTCGTCACGGGCTCGTTCAATCCCTTTATCTATTTCCGCTTCTGAAAAAGGAGGTGTCTGCGCATGAAACGTATCTGTGAATGGGCGATGGCCTTGCTCTTTTCCGGCGTGCTGCTCGTCCTGATGGCTGCGACCATCCTGCTGCCGAAAAACCGCTACTCCTACTACGAAAACCGCAACCTCTCCGCCTTTCCCGAGATCACGGCGGAATCGGTCCTCAGCGGTCAGGTCTTCGATGACCTCGAGACCCTGTTCTGCGACTACGCCGCCTGGCGAACTCCCGCGCTCAAGGCCGTCACATGGGCCGATCTGAACGTTTTCCGCCGTCCCGTGGTCAACGAGACTGTCGTCACGGACGATGTCCTGCTGCCGCAGCTTTACGATCCCGCCATGAGCGATGACGACATCCGCGCGCAGGCAAAGCTCGTCGCGGAGGACAACGCCGCGCTGCAAAAGCAGGTCGAATCCTACGGCGGGCATTACTGCTATGTCGCCGTTCCGTGCCAGTATGTCTACTATGAGGACAGCTCCCCCGCCTATCTCACGAACCGCTCGCGCTATACCGACCTTGAGCTCTCCGCACTGACGGAGGAGATGAACGCGCAGGGCGTGTGCTTCCTCGACATGGGCCCCGTCTTCGACTCGCTCGGCCATCCGCCCGAGTTCAGCTCACGGGTGGACAACCACTACGGTCTTCTTGGCGCGTATGAGACCTACCGTGCCACCGTACAGAAGCTAAACGGCGACTATGGCCTCGCGCTCTCCTTCCCCGAAGAGGGCACGGATGTGACGTTTTCCGCGCTGCCTAACCCCTATATGGGCTCGCGCACGCGCAAGCTTCTGGGGCTGCGCGGCGATGATGAAAAGCTGCTCACCGCCGCCTTCCGCGAGGATATCCCCTTCACCCGCCTTGACAACTGGCAGGAGGTGGCCTCCGCGGTCTACGCCCTTCCCGCCACCGAGGATGAAGCCCTGACCTACGGTCTCTACATGGGCGGCGACATCGCCGAGACGTGCATCCGCACGGACCGCCCCTCGCTCCCCACCGCCCTCATCTTCGGCGACAGCTTCACCAACGCCGTGGAGAGCCTCGCCTATTACAGCTTCGACGAGATGCGCTCTGTCGACCTGCGGCACTATAAGACGCAGAGCATCGGCGACTATATCGCCGCCTATCAGCCCGACGTCGTCATCTGCATCCGCGATTACGAGGCGCTCCTCTCGCGCAGCGACAACGGCGGCCTCTCCTGACTTCAAGCAAGGAGGTCTTTTATGACCGTCTCCCTTTCCGATCATTTTACGTATCAAAAGCTGCTGCGCTTTGTCGCGCCCAGCATTTTGATGATGATCATCACCTCTATTTACAGCATTGTCGACGGCTTTTTCGTCTCGAACTTCGTCGGCAAAAATTCGTTTGCCGCGCTGAACCTCATCTTTCCCGTCATCATGGCGCTCTCCGCCGTCGGCTTTATGATCGGTACGGGCGGCAGCGCGCTCATCGCCAAAACGCTTGGCGAGGGCAAGCCCAAGGAGGCAAATGAGATCTTCTCCATGCTCGTCATCGTGCTTGCCGCCGGCGGCGCGATTTTAAGCGGCGTGTGCATCGTTTTCCTGCGCCCCATCTCGTTCGCCGTCGGCGCGACGGACCTGACGATTGACGACTGCGTGCTCTACGGCCGCGTGCTGCTCATCTCGCTCCCCTTTTTCATGCTGCAAAACAGCTTTCAGAGCTTTTTGGCCACGGCGGGAAAGCCACACTTCGGCCTGCGCGTGACGGTGTTCGCGGGGCTGACGAACATGGTACTCGATTTTCTGCTCGTCTACGTGTTCCCGTTCGGCCTTCTCGGCGCGGCGCTCGCCACGGCGTTTTCGCAGATCGTCGGCGCGCTCATCCCGCTTGTCTACTTTCTCCGCCCGAATGATTCGCCGCTGTGCCTCACGCGCCCGCGCTTTGATTTCCGCGCCCTTGGCAAGGCCTGCTACAACGGCTCGAGCGAGATGGTCAGCAACCTTTCGACCTCTCTCGTCGGCGTACTCTATAACGTGCAGCTCATGGCGATTGCCAAGGAAAACGGCGTGAATGCCTACGGTGTTCTGATGTACGTGAGCTTCATCTTCATGGCGTTCTTCTTTGGCTATTCCATTGCCGTCACGCCCGTCGTCGGCTATCACTACGGCGCGCAGAACCACGCCGAGCTCAAAAGCCTCCTTAAAAAGAGCCTGACCGTCACGCTCATCACGAGCCTTGCGATGACGGCCTCGTCCATCCTGCTGGCAAATCCCATCGCCCACATTTTCGTCGGCTACGACGCGGAGCTGTGCGGCATGACGGTCAACGCGCTGCGCATCTACGCGCTCTCATTCCTCGTCTGCGGTTTCAATATCTTCGGTTCGGCGTTTTTCACGGGGCTCAACAATGGCACAGCCAGCGCGCTCATTTCGTTCCTGCGCACGCTCGTCATTCAGGTCGCCGCGGTGCTTCTTTTGCCAAAACTTCTCGGCATCAACGGCATCTGGCTCGCCATCACCGTGGCCGAAGCGCTCACACTGATCGTCACTGCCGCGCTCTTCCTCGCGGGGCGCAGAAAGTATCACTACGTCTGACGGTTTTTCATGCGTAATACCGGAAGCGGTGGACTTCCTCGCGCTCTTCTGATAGAATTTATTTAGAGACAGCGTGAGATAAATCGAGATCTGATGGAGCATTAGAAGTGGAAATCAGAAAAGTAAATGAAAATAAAAAGCAATTCCTTGCACTTCTGCTGTTGGCAGACGAGCAGGAAGATATGGTCGACCGCTATCTCGAAAAAGGCGCAATGTATGTTCTTGACGACTGCGGTGTGAAGGCAGAATGTGTTGTCACAGATGAAGGTGACGGAATCCTTGAAATCAAGAATATTGCAGTTGATCCGAGGCATCACGGAACGGGATATGGCAAAGCACTGATTGATTTTCTTGCCAGTAAATATGCAGATGAATATTCTGTTTTGCAGGTTGGAACAGGGGACAGTCCATTGACGATACCCTTTTATGAAAAATGCGGATTTATCCGTTCTCACAAGGTTCAGAATTTTTTTACCGACAATTATGACCACCCCATTTATGAGGGCGGCGTACAGCTAATAGATATGATATATTTACAAAGGCATATATAAATTTCGGCTCGCCAACCTGAAAACACCCTACCCGCGCCTCCGTATGCCGCAGCCATACGGAGGCGCGGCTGTTTTTTGCCGGCAGGCCCGCGTGCAAGACACATTTTTAGTCATATTTTATCCGTTTCCCTCTTGACATCTCATATTGTTGTGATATGATTTTGATATCAAGTTTGGAGGTGCTTTTTATGGAAGAAAAGATCATCACCGGTCACAAAAACGGCATGCTCGTGCTGCTGCTCGAGCTTGTTCTCTACATCGCCGCGGTCGTTTTTCTGATCGTCGGCATCAATGCGGGCTTTCTGCCCCTTGTCGTCCTTTGCGTCATCCTGCTGTTGCTCGGCTGGATCCCGCTGTGCGGACTTCGCGTTTTAAAGCCGCAGGAGGCGCTCGTGCTGACGCTGTTCGGCAAGTACATCGGCACGCTCAAGGGCGAGGGCTTCTACTGCGTCAATCCCTTCTGCACGTCCTTCAACCCCGCCGCCAAGACAAAGCTCAACCAGTCCGGCGACGTGGACGGCGGACACAAAGGCACAGACCTTCTCGCCGCCATGCAGGGTGCGACCGCTGCGGTCGAGGCCGGCACCAGCAAGAAGATCTCCCTCAAGATCATGACGCTCAACAACGCCCGCCAGAAGATCAACGACTGCCTCGGCAACCCCGTGGAGATTGGCATCGCTGTGATGTGGCGCGTGACCGACACAGCAAAGGCCGTATTCAACGTGGATAACTACAAGGAGTACCTGTCGCTCCAGTGCGACGCGGCACTGCGCAATATCGTGCGCGTCTATCCCTACGACGTCGCTCCGAATGTCGACACCACGGGCGACGGTCAGGCCGACGAGGGCAGCCTGCGTGGGTCCAGCGAGGTCGTAGCCGCGCGCATCCGCGATGAAATTCAGGCCAAGGTCGCCGACGCGGGCCTTGAGATCATCGAAGCGCGCATCACCTACCTCGCCTATGCGCCCGAGATTGCGGCCGTCATGCTCCAACGCCAGCAGGCCAGCGCCATCATCGACGCACGCAAGATGATCGTCGACGGCGCGGTCGGCATGGTCGAAATGGCTCTTGAGCGTCTTGCGAAAAATGGCACGGTGGAGCTTGACGAGGAGCGCAAGGCGGCGATGGTCTCGAATCTGCTCGTCGTGCTCTGCGGCAACCGCGACGCGCAGCCCGTCGTCAACTCCGGAAGCCTCTATTAACCCGACATGAACGACAACGCTAAAAAGCAGGTGCCCCTGCGCCTGTCCCCCAAGCTCTACGCCGCCATCGCCGCCTGGGCAGAGGACGATTTCCGCTCCGTCAACGGCCAAATCGAGTATCTTTTGACCGAGTGCGTGCGCCAGCGGAAAAAGAACGGCAAATACGTCGGCGAGGAGATCGACGTCCCGCCCGAGCTCGATCTCAAGTGAACAAGTGTTAAGAATGCGGAAAGAATTTGTTTCTTTCCGCATTTCTGCTCTTCATTCCATTCAGGAATGGTCATTTGTTCAAACTTTATTGATGACTTTTCCCCGTCGCTGTGTCATAATGTTCTTAAATGTTATTTGATCGAAACGAGGTATCCCGTATTGAAAAAACTCAACCAGGCGATCGACCGCTTCTGTATCCTGCACCCGAATTTTGGCATCCCCAACCTGATGCTCTATGTCGTCATCGGCAACGTGGTGCTGGGACTTTTGTCCAACTTCTCGAGCGGCAACTTTTTAAGTTTCTTTTCCTACACGCTCTCAGGCCTGCTCCACGGGCAGGTCTGGCGGCTCATCACCTTTGTCCTCATCCCTGAGAGCACGAGTCCGTTCTATCTTCTCATCACCTGCTATTTCTACTACTGGATCGGCTCGACACTCGAGCGGCAGTGGGGCACAGCCAAGTTTACGACGTATTACCTGAGCGGCATGCTGCTCACCGTCCTCGGCGCGAGCATCGTCAGCCTCATCACGGGCTACAACATCCCCGTTTACGGTGCAAATTATGTCAACTTCGCCATGTTCATGGCGTTCGCGCTCCTCTATCCCGACACGCAAGTGCTGCTGTTTTTCTTTTTCCCCATCCGCATGAAGTGGCTCGCGTATATCGACGTGTTCTACTTCTTCTTCGACATCGCCCGCTATATTGCCGCCGGCAGATGGTACTATTCCATCATGCCTATTGTGGCGCTTTTGAATTTCGTCATTTTCTTCTGGCCCGAGCTTACACGGTTTTGGGGACTCGAACGCCACCAGAGCAAGCAGGCCACGCACTTCCACAACACCGTGCGCGCCCAGCAGCGTCAGGAGCAGTATCAGCAGCAGACGCAGGGCTTTCGCCACAAGTGCGCCGTGTGCGGCCGCACCGATGTGACGAATCCCGAGCTCCAGTTCCGCTATTGCAGCAAGTGCGCGGGGTATCACTGCTTCTGCTCTGACCATATTTTCAATCACGTTCACTTTACGGACGAGCAGCCATAAGCAAAGGGAGGCATTTTTATGGCGTACACCAGACAGCAGGCGTGGGAATTGCTCACGCAGTACAACAAGGGCGAATTCCACTTAAAGCACGCGTGCATCGTCGCCGACGTCATGCGCTGGTACGCAGAACAGCTCGGTTACGGCGAGGAAGCGGATTTTTGGGAGATCGTCGGGCTTCTCCACGACCTCGATTTTGAGATGTACCCCGACGAGCACTGCATCAAGTCGCAGGAGATCATGCGGGAAGCTGGTCTCGACGAGCGCCTGATCCGCGCCACCGCCAGCCACGGCTACGGCCTGCACTTTGACGGCCTTCCCGAGCCGCAGCACGAGATGGAAAAGGTCCTCTTTGCCACCGACGAGCTCACAGGCCTGATCGGCGCGGTCGCGCTTATGCGCCCGAGCAAGAGCGTCAGCGATCTTGAGGTCAAGTCCGTCAAGAAAAAGTATAAGGACAAGAAGTTTGCCGCCGGCTGCTCGCGCGAGGTCATCGAGCGCGGCGCGGAAATGCTCGGCTGGGATCTTGACACGCTCATTGAGCAGACGATCCTCGCCATGCGTGCAAGCATTCATGTCGAATAATTTCCCTGCATAACATTTTACCGGTCATCTATTACCTGCGGAAAGGAAGGTGCTTTTATGAGCGATTTTACTCCCACTCCCATCCCCAGCTTCAGCGGAAAGTACCGCAACCACATGCTGCTGGTGCCCGAGTGCATCAATGAATGCAGCGGCATTCGCATCTTCGGCAGGACGCTCAAGTCCTTTGTCTTCTCCACCGACGTTGCCACCATCGCAAGCTGCAACGCCGACGCGGTCATCGCCGTCTATTCCTTCACGCCTCAGCCGCGCATCGTACGCGCCGTCCTGAGCGTAGCGGATATGCCCGTACTCGTCGGCACCGGCGGTGGCTTCACCACCGGTGCGCGTGCCGTTGCGCAGGCGATGGAGGCCGAGCACTGCGGCGCTTACGGCGTCGTGCTCAACGCGCCCGTTTCAGCCGATATCCTGCGCGACATCAAGACGCACATCGACATTCCGGTCGTGGCGACCATCGTCTCCGCCACGCAGGACACCGAGGCGCGCATCGCCGCGGGCGTCGACATTCTGAACGTTTCCGCCGCATCGGAGACGCCGCAGCTCGTCGCCGCGCTCCGTGCCCGCCATCCCGAGATCCCCATCATCGCCACCGGCGGCCCCTCGGACGACACGATCCGCAAGACCATCGCCGCGGGCGCGAACGCCATTACCTACACCCCGCCCGACAGCGGCACGCTGCTCGCCGGCATCATGCACGCACACCGCGAGCGCTACCGGTAAATGACATAAAGAATGCTGGCTCATAAGAGCCAGCATTTTTCTTTTATCTTCACGCTTCCTTGTTCGACACAAACTGGTAGCTGCCTTTGCTGCCCTTCAGCGTGACGATCCCCTTTTCACCGCTCTCCTGCTCATAGGTGAGCGCGATAGTCCCGTCCTCGTTCTGCTCGAGCAAGGTGACCGTGCAGCGCTGGAAATTCGTATCGCCGTGGAGCAGATAATAGGCATCGTACTCCTCGAGATAGATGAACTGGTCGAGATTCTTTTTGTTCGTCTCGTCCAGTGCCACGCCCAAATACTCCTGCAAAAAGGCGTCCATTTCCGTTCTCTGCGTTTTGATGGGATAATGCTCAAACGCCACCGGGCCGATCGCTGTCTGTTCTGCCTCAGTGACCTCTTCCTGTATTCCTGTCGGGCCATTATAGAAGAGCTCATAGAGGTCGATGTCCGCGGCGGTGTCGTAATAGCTGCTGAGCAGCATATTCGTCATGCACACGCCGCTGCCCACATTGAAAAATTCCGTGTTGAACCATTCGATGTCCACCGCAGACGTCTCATCATCCGGCGGCGGTACATCGTCCGCGGGCTTTGTGCCGCAGGCATTCAGTGCGCAGCACAGGGTAAAAAGCAGCAGAAAGATTTTTACTCTCTTCATTTCTCTCATCCTCCGTAAAAGTGGTCCTATCGTGATCGCTTCTGCGGCACTGCCGCGCTTTTTACGCCATGGGACTCTCCTCCCTCTCTTTTACTTTCTCAATACGGATATGGGAATGCGGAGAACACTGCGTGGCCGTCGACAAGGGTAAAGGGATATTCGTAGGCTTCCGTTTTGCCGGTATCCGCCCACGCCTGCGCGGTGTCGTCCCACGCAAGCAGCGTGACCGTCTGTATCAGCACGCCGCAGTCGCCGTCGAGCGCAACCGTGCACGTGTATCCGCCCAGGCTCTCGTTGCCGCCGCGGCCTGCGGACATGACATAGAGTCTGCCGTCAATATCACGATAACGCTGCTCAGCGCTATTCAGCCACTCGTCGGCAAGCTCCGGCGTGAGATACCGCAGCAGCAGCGCACGGAGATCCTCCAGTGTTTCCACGCCCTTGATGTCCGCCAGATCATAAAGATCGCCGTCGATCTCGGCTGTCACATTGTAGTCCATCGGCGGATCGTCCATATAAAACCACGACCACAGTATCGCCGCCGCCTTGAAATCCGCTGTCACAGTCTGCTCCTGCGACACGCTCAGGATCGTCTTCGCGTGCTCACTGAGCGCGTTGTAGAATTCGCTGTACGGCACCGAGAACACCTGCGGCCCCGCCGCATACGGCGCGATGACGTACTGGTCGAATGTGACCGTCAGGCCGTTTTCCGTAAAGTTCAGCGTCGCGAGCGTGGGGAAATCCTGCAAATAAGAGTCATAATCGTCAAAATATCCTTCGCTGAGGCCCTTTTGCGCGATCTGCTCGTAGATATTCCAATAAATGCTCTCCTGCAGCGAATTGCCCTGCAAGTCGCCCTCCTCCGAGGCCAGCGCGTCCAGCGTCAGGAATTCGCCCGTCGTCAGGTCAAAGCTCCACGCGCGGGTGGCGGAATTCGGATGCACGCCGCCGTAGTAGGTGTAGTTCTCCGCCGCGATGCTCAGGAGCTTCCCCTCGGTCATGTAGGTCTGCGTCAGGCTCAGCTCGTTCGTCCAGTAGCTTCCGTTCAAAAAGACCGATGTGCCGTTTTCCGCGTAGAGCTCCTTGGCCTCCGCGGCCATCTGCGCCGCCTCGGACTCAAGACCCGCGAGCACGTTGTTCATCTCCGTGTTGAAGGCGTTCTGCGCCGTGACCTGCGCGGGGTTGCCCGTGCCGCCGTTCGCCGTCACGTTCTCCGCCAGCGTGTAGAGCTTGCCGTCCTCCGTGCGCAGTTCGAGCACCGGCAGTTCGTAGCGCTCCGCCAGAAGCACCGTACCGTCGTCGGCCTTGTACTCGTTTTCGTAGATCTGCGTCGCGACTTCAAAGTGCAGCGCGCTCGCCTGCGGCGGCGCGTTGTCCTCTGGCCCGCTGGGCGCTCCCGCGCCGCAGGCGGTCAAATTCAGCGCCAGCACGCAGCAAAGCAGCAGCGTCATCCATTTTTTCATTCTGTTCTCCTTTCGAGGTCTCGGTTCCTTGCTCAAACGATCACAGGCCCCTCCGTCCACGCGCTGCTGCCTCTGGCCGCGCGCAGCTCGGGATAGGCGAGCACGTATTGATCCGCCGCGCACGCCGTCAGAGCGAAGAGCTTCTGCGCCTCCTCACTCAACGCGCGCACATCGGCGCTCTTGGTCAGCACCGGTGCGCTTCCCGTTTTTTTGATCGTTTTGAGCAGCTTTCGTCCCCGCTCATTGCACGCCAGCACGCGCAGATAGGGGACCTCCGGCGGCACATCCGCCGCCGTCACGTCCAGATACGCCGCAAGCAGCATCCGCCGCAGCCGCGCATAGGCATAGCGCTTCGTCTTCACCGCGGAGAGCAGCTCGTCGACGGACGCTGCTGTCCGCGCTGCGTCATAAAACCGGCGATAAAGGCCTTCATTCCCGCTGTCATAGCGGGCGAAGTCCTCCTCGCACATCGCGCGCAGCCGGGAAAGCACCGCCCGCTCCGCATTCTGCATCGTCACCGGCGCGCGGCCCGCTGCGCATTCGCGCGCATAGATGGCGGCGCTCTCCGCCGTCAGATACGCGGAGGCGTCCTCTCCGTTCGTGAGCAGCTCGCGGATGTGGCTCGCCGAGGCGAAGCCCTCCGCCGCACCCCCGTTGTGCCCGACGACCTTTCGCAATATTGCCAGCGGCGCGATGGTACTGCCGCTTTGCAGCAGCGCCTTGCAGTATTCTACGCCGAGGATATCGTTCGGCTCCCGGAGCACCGCGGCGTCCTCGCCGATGAGCGCCCTCGCGGCGCTCTCCCTCGCCGCGGCAAAGGACAGGCCCTTGGCAAGCTCCTCTCGCAGCGCGTCGGGAAAATCCGCCCGCAGCAGTGCCTTTGCCGCGCGCTGCAATTTCGCCGCGTTACCGCATTCGCTGCCAAAGGCCAGCGTGTCGACCACGCCCGTCGCCGCCAAAATGCTCACGCCGCCGCGGGCAAAGCCCTCCGCCGACGAAATGGCCCACGGCAGCGGCAGCTCAAGGACTAAATCTGCCCCGCCGCGCACGGCAGCCTCGGCGCGCGCATGCGCGCGTTCAATGGCAAAATCGCCCCGCTGGACAAAATCGCCGCTCATCGCGCACACGACCGCGCACTCTTCCTCGCCTGCCAGACGGCGCAATTCATCAATTTGCCACTTGTGGCCGCGGTGGAAGGGATTATATTCGCATATTATACCAAATACCCTCATCGAAGTCCTCTCAAAGCGGTTACAAAAGAGTTACGTTTTGTTAAATTTACTTGTCTTTGCGAAAAAAGTTGTTATAATATATTCTGTATCGAATTGTACATCCGATTAATTTGATTCTTATTTTATCGGAAATTCGGGCGCAATGCAAGCGCCCTCGGAAAAAGGAGTATACTTATGAATGTTCTGGTCATCAACGCAGGTTCTTCTTCCCTGAAGTATCAGCTGCTCAACCCCACCACGGGCGAGCTGCTGGCGAAGGGTCTGTGCGAGCGCATCGGCATCGACGGTCTGTTCACCTATAAGCCCCAGCTTCCCGGCAAGGAAGCCATCAAGGCCGCTTCCGTCTCCATGCCCACCCACAGCGAGGCCATCCAGGCCGTGCTGAACGCGCTCGTCGACGAGAAGAACGGCGTCATCGGCTCCATGAAGGAGATCGACGCTGTCGGCCACCGCGTCGTCCACGGCGGCGAAAAGTTTGCCAAGTCCGTCGTCATCACCGACGAGGTCATGCAGGCAATCGAGGAGTGCAATCCCCTCGCCCCGCTCCACAACCCCGCCAACATCATCGGCATCAAGGCCTGCCAGGAGCTCATGCCCGGCGTGCCCATGGTCGCCGTGTTCGACACTGCCTTCCACCAGACCATGCCTCCCGTGGCTTACACCTATGCTCTTCCCTATGAGTATTATGAGAAGGACAAGGTCCGCCGCTACGGCTTCCACGGCACCTCTCACAAGTATGTTTCCCAGCGCGCGGCCGATATGCTCGGCAAGCCCATCGAGCAGCTCAAGCTCATCTCCTGCCACCTCGGCAACGGCTCCTCCGTCACCGCGATCGACGGCGGCAAGAGCATCGACACCTCCATGGGCTTCACCCCGCTCGCCGGTCTTCCCATGGGTACCCGCTCCGGCGACATTGACGCCGGTATCCTCGAGTACCTGATGAACAAGTACGGCATGGACATCACCGAGATGCTCACAATCCTCAACAAGAAGTCCGGCGTTATGGGCGTCAGCGGCGTCAGCTCCGACTTCCGCGATCTCGAAGAGGCCTTCGAGCAGGGCAATGAGCGCGCCGGCCTTGCCGTCGATATGTTCAACTACGGCGTGAAGAAGCTCATCGGTGCGTATGCCGCCGCGATGGGCGGCGTGGACGCCATCATCTTCACCGCAGGTGTCGGCGAGAACAGCGCTTCCCAGCGCATGGCCATCGCCTCCGGCCTCGAGTTCATGGGCGTCAAGATGGACGAGGACGCCAACAAGGTCCGCGGCGAAGAACGCGTCATCTCCGCGCCCGACTCCAAGGTCACCGTCCTCCTCATCCCCACGAACGAGGAGCTCATGATCGCCATGGATACCGAGGCGCTCGTCGGCTAAGTCATCGACAACCGATTATAAAAAATCCGCTTACGAAATTCGTAAGCGGATTTTTTATTGCCGGTCTTCGAGCCACTGCATCGCGCCATAGGCGAGTAGTGCGCTCCCGCGCGGTAAAATGTTCTCGTTGAAGACGACGCTCTCGTTGTGCATGGGCTTTCCGTAGCGCGCGTCCTCCTGCGCCGTGCCCGCGCCGAGCAACAGATACGCGCACGGCAGCTCGTAGGTGTAGGACGCAAAGTCCTCCGAGCCCATCCCGCCCTCACGCAGGCGGTAGACGCTCTTCTCGCCGAACAGCATTTCGGCGCAGCGTGCCATCTGCTCGGTCAGCGCCTCGTCGTTTTTGAGCGGCGGCGCGCTCGCAAGCTCTTCGACGCTCGCGCTGCCGCGGAAGGCCCTGGCCGTCGCGTCCGCGATCTCGCCGATGCGGCGCAGGATCAGCGCGGTCACGTCGCGGTCGAACGTGCGGATTGTGCCCTCGATCACGGCCTCCTGCGGGATGATATTCGGCGCGTGCCCCGCGCTGAATTTGCCCATTGTCACGATGGCGGGCGTCTTCGCGGGCAGCTCGCGCGCCGTGATCTCCTGAAGCGCAAGGTAGATGTGCGCGGCAATGTTGATTGGGTCGACGCCCGTCTCCGGCATTGCCCCGTGACAGCCGACACCCTTGACCGTGATGCGAAACAGCGTGCAACCCGCCATAAACGTTCCCTTGCCGCAGAGCACCAGGCCCGACGGCGTCCCGGAGTTCACGTGCAGCGCCATCGCCGCCTGCGGCTTCGGCGCCTCCAGCACACCGGCCTTAAGCATCGCTTTCGCGCCCGTGAAGCCCTCCTCGTCGGGCTGGAAGACGAGCTTCACCGTGCCCTTGAGTTCGCTTTGATGCGCCTTGAGCAGACTTGCCGCACCCAGCAGCATCGCGGCATGCATATCGTGTCCGCAGGCGTGCATGCTGCCGTTTTCCGAACGGAATGGCAGGTCGGTCTTCTCCTGCACCTTGAGCGCGTCCATGTCGGCGCGCAGCAGGATACAGCGCCCCGTATCCTCGCCCGTGAGCTCCGCGACCACGCCGCCGCCCAGCTCGCGCGGTTCATATCCGAGCGAGCGCAGCCTTTCTTCGACAAATTGGACCGTCTGCGGCAGGTGCGCGCCGACCTCCGGCGCACGGTGGATCGCTCTCCGGTTCTCGACGATCTCGTCTTTCATTTCGATGGCTTCCGCCAGTAAAGTCTCTCCGTTCATGCAAACTTCCTTTCTCATTTCTGCGCGGCGGTTTTTTTCGCCGCGCGCTGCTGCGCTGTCCGCCGCACGAGCTCGCACAGCGGCAGGATGTATAAAAAGCACGCAAACGCCATGCCTGTCATCGGCGCGCCGACGGTCGAGAGCGGCGTCGCCCCCGCAATCGACCACGGCACAAGCGCCGCGATGACGACGGCGCTATTTTCAAGGTTGATGGCAAATTTTTCTTTATCCTTCTGCGACGGCGCGCAGAGCTGGTTCGTCAGGATGATCGTCAACGTCTGGTTGCAGGCGAGAAGGCTCGCCAAAACCGCCGTCAGCAGCATTGAGGCATAGGGCGAGGTCCTCTCACTCAGCGCCGTCACGCGCCCGCACAGCCCGTCGAGCAGCCCCGTCTTGCGAAAAATGCCGGAATACGCCGACGAGATCATCACGATCAGCGCCACGCGCACCATTGAAATGATGCCGCCGCCGTTGAGCATCGCGCCGACCTCGGCGTCCGACGCCGTGTAGCCTAAGATCGCGGTCTTGAGGATCGTCACCGCGTCCAGATGCCGCAGGAAAATGCACAGCACGACCGCCGCCAGAATGCTGGCCGACATCGCCTTTTTCACGTTCACGCGTAGGACCGACAGGGTCAAAATGAGCACCGCCGGCAGGCACATGACCCAGTGAAGCGTCATCTCGCGCCCGTAGAGCGACCACAGCTCGCCCGCCGCGCCGCTGCCGCTTTTCACCATGCCGAGCGCCGCATAGACGCCGCAGCTCAGAAGAAACGGCACGAGCGCCGTCTTGAGCATGCGCTTGATGTTGTCGTAAATGTTCGTCTCCGTCAGCTCGCTCACGAGCAGCGCGCTCGTCGAGACCGGCGAGCAGCGGTCGCCGAAGTACACGCCCGAGAGCATCGCGCCACCGAGCAGCACGGGGTCCATGCCCATCGAAATGCCGACGCTCACGCAGATGGTGCCCATCGTCGCCGCCGTGCCGAACGCCGTGCCTGTCAGCATCGAGACGCCGCAATTCAGCAAAAACGCCATCAGCAGCAGAATTTCCGGCCGAATGAGGTCGACAGCGCAGCAGATGATGAACGGCAGCGTGCCGCACGCACGCCAGAACGCCGTCAGAATGCCGATCAGCGGAAAGACGAGCAGCACGCTTGCCGACGTCTTCACGCCCGAGCAGATCATCTTCCCGAGTTCTTTCCACGAAAAGCCCTGCTTTTTGCCGTACAGCGTGAAGATCACAAGCCCCGCCAGGAGCGCGTAGAGGATATTCGCCCTCAATACGATGCACACGAGCAGCGCAAGGCAGAATAAAACGATCGCAGCCATCGAAATCTTCTCCTATCCTTTTTCAACACAGTATCGCTATCTTAGCACGAAGCGATCAAAAAGAAAACTCGTTTTTATCCCACCGCATACGCCCACAGTGGCAGCGTCAGCATGGATAAAAGCGTTGTGAACACGACATTTCGCGCGGCGAACGGCGCGTCGCTGCCGTATTTGGCGGCAAAGATGACCGCCGTCGCGCCCGCGGGCATGCCCGTCATCAGGACACTCACGCCAAGCGCCGTCGGTTCAAGGTGCGGCAGCAGACCGACGCCCAGCGCTGCCGCGGGCAGTAGCGCGAGCCGCAGCAAGCCGAACTTTACCGTGTCGCGGCTCACGATGCTCTTGAGCGACACATCCGTCAGGATCGTGCCGACAATAAACATCGTCAGTGCGGAGTTGCAGTTCCCGATGTACTTCACCGTGTTCAGAATCACGGATGGCAGCTGCACCTGCGTCACCATGCAGAGAAGTCCCAAGTAGATGGCGACAAGGCAGGGGTGCGTCAGCACGTTTTTGATGAGCTTTTTCTTTTCCACCGTCTCGCCCGCGACAAAGTACGTCGTGCCGACCGACCACATCACAATGCGCATCGGGATCAAAAAAATCGAGGTGCAGAGCACGCCGACCTCGTTGTAGATGCCCTCGGCGATGGGATTGCCGAGAAAACCGCTCATCGGCACGATGGTGCAGTATTGCAGCACCTTTTTCCGCTGCGGATCATAGCGTTCAAAAAGGAACCGGTTCAAGGTGAGGTACAATAGCTGCATGACGACTGCGCTCACAAGCAGCATCTCGCAGGACTTGAGCACACCCGCATCCAGCTCAATGAGGCAGGATTTAAAGATGTTGCACGGGATGACCACATTGATACAGAGGTCGGCCAGGCACTTTTTGCCGTTTTCGTCGATGATGTCCTTCTTTTTGAGCAGCGCGCCGATCAGCATCATCGCAAAAAGCGTCAGCTGCAAGCTCCCCAGCTCTAAAATGCTCATGTTCCTCTCCCGCCATCCTTTCCGATATGCCCTGCAAGCCGGAGTGCAGCAGGCGGAAATTGCAAAATCTCCTGCTGGTGCTCCGGCTGTCAGGTTCCCCCACGCAAAGCGAACGAACGTGTGTGGATGGAGGCGCGGTGAAAAAGAAAACCCGTGCGCTTTGCCGTTCGTTCAGCCTTTCGTTGTCTTTAGTATAAGCGCGGATTTTCATCTTGTAAAACTGTTAAAATTGATATATTCTACAAGAAGAAGCTGTGAAAGGAGTGTTCCCATGAATTTCCATTCTCTTGACTATTTTCTCGTGCTTGCGCGGGAGAAAAACTTCACCCGCGCCGCCGAAGCGCTGCACATCACGCAGCAGTCGCTCTCGTCCCACATTGCGGGACTTGAAAAGGAGCTCGGCTGCACGCTCCTTGTGCGCCGCACGCCGCTTGAGCTCACCTACGCAGGCCGGACGTTTCTGCGCTATGCCGAATCCATCGGCCAGACGCGCCAGGCCATGGAACGCGAATTCTGCGATATCTCCGAAAATCAGAAGGGCGAGCTGCGCGTCGGCATCGCCTACACGCGCGGCCGCGCCATTATGCCGCGCCTGATCCCCGCCTTTCAGCGTCAGTATCCGAATGTCGAGATCACGCTGCTCGAAGGCTCGAACGACGCGATCCAGAAGGCGCTGCTCAGCGGCGGCATTGACCTCGCCATCGCCGGCTTTCCACACCCGCTCCCCGGCGTGGTGCTTGAGGATTACTATCTGGAGCACATCGTGCTGTGCCTGTCCGATGGGCTGCTCGCGCAGTGCGGCATCGACCTCGACACGCACCGCGGCGAGATCGCCGCGGGAAACCTAAGTGCCCTGTGTGACTGTCCCTTTGTCCTCGGCTCCGCGGAAGACATCGGCGGGCGCATCGGGCGCGGACTTTTGCGCTCCTCGGGCGTCTCGCCCGTCAGCAAAGCGACGTCGGAAAACGTTGAAACGCTGCTCGCGCTCTGCGAGCAGGGCGTCGGCGCATGCTTCTGCCCGGAAAATCTGCTGCACACGGCGCTCTCGCCCGCGCAGCTCGCGCACCTGCATATTCTCCCGCTCTGCCCCGAGGCGTCCTATCCCATCTGCTTTGGGTACTTGAGCCGCTCGTATCCGTGGAGCGTGCTCTCGGAATTCATCCGCATCGCCCGCGAGCAAACTGCATAAGCACCATAAAAACGCCGCCCGTACATTTATTGCACGGACGGCACTCTTTTTTACTTCTTCACCGCAGGCTGCTGCTGGGTGATGCAGTGGATATTGCCGCCGCCGAAGGCGACCTCCTTCGTCTGCACGCCCACGACCTCGCGGTCGGGGAACATTTTCTGCACCTGTTCGATGGCGACTGCGTCGTTTTCGTCGCCGTACTGCGGCAAGATGACCGCGCCGTTGACGATCAAAAAGTTCATATACGACGCGATGCTGACCTCGCCGTCCTCACGCGGGATAGTACCCTCCACGGCGTCGATGGTATCCGCGCCCTCGAGTAAACACGGCTTTTTCGTCAGACAGAGCTTGTGAACCTTTAATTTGCGACCCTTGGCGTCCGTCGCCTCGCTCAGGAATTTGTAAGCCGCCTGCGCCTGCTCATAAAACGGATGGTTCTTGTCCTCCGTCCAGATGCACGCGACCTCGCCGGGCGCGATGAAACACGCGACATCGTCAATGTGCCCGTTCGTCTCATCAGGGTCGATGCCGTCCTTGATCCACAGCACCTTCTCGCAGCCAAGGTAGTCGCAAAGCATCTGCTCGATCTCTTCTTTGCTCTTGTCGGGGTTGCGGCCTTCAGACAGCAGACACATCTCGGTCGTCAGCACCGTACCCTCTCCGTCGACGTGAATGGAACCGCCCTCGAGCACGAAGCCCTCGGTGCGGTAGCTGTCCACATCCGCGATCTCGCAGATCTTGCGCGCGATCTGATCGTCCTTGTCCCAGGGGAAATACAGCCCGTCGACGAGCCCGCCCCAGGCGTTGAACTCCCAGTCCACCGCGCGAAGACCGCCCTTGTCGTTCACAAGGAACGTCGGCCCGCAGTCGCGCACCCACGCGTCGTCGCTCTCGAGCTCCACGACGCGGATATTTTCGGGGAGCTTGGCGCGTGCGTTCTGATACTGGCGCACGGATGCGCCGACCGTGACCTTTTCAAATCTTGCGATGGCTTTTGCCACGTCAGCAAAGGTCTTCTGCGCGGGCTTGCCGCCGTCGCGCCAGTTGTCATTTCGCTCGGGCCAGAGCATCCATACGCCCTGCTGGGGCTCAAATTCGGCGGGCATGCGATACCCGTCCTGCTTCGGCGTTGTGCCGATGATTCGTTTTGCCATAGCTTTGTCTCCTTATGATGAAACCATACTTAGCTGCGCGCGTTTTTCCCGCGCAGCGCGATCAGCACCTCGCCGATCGCCACGCTGAGGATCGACCCGATCGTAATGGGCAGAAAGCTCGCAAGCGTCTCTGCGTCAAACGAGAGCGGGACCGCAGTGAAAATGATCGAAATGACGATGAGCACCATCGGCACGTAGGCGATCCATTTGAGCGCCGTGTCAGACCCCGGCACGCGGAACGGGCGCGGCGTCTTCGCATCCTCGCGCCGCAGCTTCAAAAACGCCGGAAACACGGGAAGATAGCTCAAAAGCAGCATCACGAGATTCAGCGCGAAAAAGCTCCAGAAGAGTGACGAGTCCGGCGACGCCATCTCGATGAGCACGCCCAAAACACACACGCACGAGGCGACGACGCCCGACGTGACCGCCGCGCCGACGGGCATGTCGTTCTTTGCCCAGCGCTTGGCGAACACCCGCGGCATGTCGTTGTGGTCCGCCGCCAGCGCCGCCGTCGAATTGACGCCCATCGACCACGAGATCATATTGCCGAACAGCGTCACGAGGAACAAAAGCGCCACCACGCCCACGAGCACGCCGCCGCTGCCGCCCAGAATGAGCGACACTGCGTCGATAAGCCCCGAATCCACGCTGATCTCACGCACATCCACTGCCGCGCCGATGCCGAACGCCGAGAAGAGGTAGATGGCCGCGATGACGATGCCGCCGGTCACGATGGACTGCGGGATCTGCTTTTTCGGGTCGCTCATATTGTTTGCATACGTGCACACGACCTCAAAGCCGAGGAAGTTGAAGATGATAACAGAGATATACGAGAGGCTGTTTAAGTCGAACGACGGCAGAAATGTCCGCGCCGACATGTCGTTGACAAAGCCGTAACGGCTGATATACCACACGCCGAGCCCGCCGACCAGCAGCGCCAGCACGATCTTGATGACAGCGCTCACGTTCAGGATAATGATGCTGTCGCACACGGGATAACACGCGATGAGCGTGACGATCCAGATGAACAGAAGTTCCACGATGAGCGAGCCGAATGTTCCGAGGCTCCGCCCCGTGATGAACGTGATGAGCTCGGGGCACATCACCGCGAGCGACGCCATCCACAGTGGAAAATTGATCCAGTAGTACCACGAGGCGCGCGCCGCCCACTTGCCGTCCGGATACGCCGCGTGGATCCAGTCATAGAGCCCGCCGTCGCCCGCGTAGGCCGTGCCGAGCTCGGCGGCGATGAGGCCGTAGGGCAGCAGAAACGCCAATATCATAAAGATCCACCAGAAATACTGGCTGTTGCCGATCGACGCGACCGGCGCCGCCGCCTCGGCGACAAACACCACGCAGATGACCGACAAAATGACGTCTGCGAGCCGGAATTGATTCTTCTCCATGGTTTTTCTCAGCTCTTTTCCGCTTTCGAAACGCCGCAGTAGGCCTCGACGCAGCCGAGCTTGTCGCAGAGCACTTTGTCAAGCTCCTCCTTCGCCGCCGCGATCTGAAGACCGCTCGGCTCCTTGCGGCAGCGTGTAAAGTAGACAAGAAGGCCGCGCATGGCCGTCAGGCGGTTGCCTGCCTCCTCCCAGCAGAGGGAGGCGTCGCTGTCGGCGACCTCGTCGGTCACGTCCTCGCCGCGCGTCGCGGGCAGGCAGTGCATGAATTTACAGCCAAGGTTCCCCAGCTGCATCAGCTCGCGGTTGACCTGATAGTCGTGGAAGACGCGCACGCGCTCTTCCTTCGGCATCTCGTTTTCGTAGAGACCGTACCACACATCGGTATAGATGAAGTCCGCGCCGCGTACGCTCTCGCGGTCATCGGTGACAAGGTAGCTGCCGCCGGAGAGCGCGCAGTTCTTCTTCATGATCTCCTTGTGCTGCTCATTCAGCTGGTGGCCCTGGGGGCCGTACTGGACAAAGTGCATGCCGAGCTTCGTCGTGATGAAGCCGAGCGATGCACACACCTGCGTCGCGTCGCCCACGAACACGACTTTGCAGTCCTCTAACTTTTTCCCCTGCGGAAGGTTCTCCACGATCGTGCAGAGGTCGCCGATCTCCTGCGTGGGGTGGTTGTAGTCCGACATGCCGTTGATGACGGGGATGGTGCAGCTTTTTGCGAGCTCTTCGATCGTCTTGTGCTCGATGACGCGCGCCATCACGACATCGACAAGCTTTGAGAGTACCTTGCCCGTGTCGCCGATGGTCTCATGCCCGCCGAGCTGGATCATACCGGGGCCTAAATACTGCGCGTGCCCGCCCATCTGGCTCATCGCGGTCTCAAACGAGACGCGCGTGCGCGTAGAGGACTGCTGGAAGATCATGCCGAGCGTCATGTTGCGCATCAGGGGCGGATAGTAGCCCGCCTGGATGGCCTTTTTGATGGCGAGTGACAAGTCGATGATGTCGAGCAGCTCCTGCTTCGTGAATTCATTGGTGTCGATAAAGTCTTTTTTCATACGATTCCTCCGACATTTCAAGTTGCTTTTTGCCGCGGATGAAACCGCCGCGGCGAATGCTGCGCTTAGTGTCTGCACTTTTTTCCAGTTCATGCGAAAAAAAACTGTGCAACATGACACAAATCACGCCGCATTCCGTCGCCGCTGTGTATTTTACATAGATTTTACAATTCTCCTCTGGCAGTTTTGACATTTGGCGCGTAAACTATTACTTGGTTATAAATAGGGTCTCAAAAAAGAAAAAAGGAAAGATAGAAAATATGGATATTTTCAATGTGCTCACGATGATCGGCGGGCTGTGCCTGTTCCTCTTCGGCATGAACCTGATGGGCCAGGCGCTCGAGCGCCGCGCGGGCGGCAAGCTCCGCTCTCTTCTCGACAAGATGACCGGCAGCGTATTCGCCGGATTTTTAACGGGCCTTGGCATCACGGCCATCATCCAGAGCTCGTCCGCCACCACGGTCATGGTGGTCGGCTTTGTCAACTCTGGCCTGATGACGCTGCGTCAGGCCATCAACGTCATCATGGGCGCCAACGTCGGCACGACCGTCACGGCCTGGCTTTTGAGCCTTGGCGGCATCGACTCCGGCAACTTCTGGATCAAGCTCTTAAAGCCCTCATCCTTCACTCCCGTCCTTGCGCTCATCGGCATCATCTACTACATGTTCTGCAAGGATAACAAGAAAAAGGACACCGGCATGATCCTGCTCGGCTTTGCCACGCTCATGTTCGGCATGGAGACGATGAGCGGCGCAGTCGCGGGCCTTAAGGATGTCCCCGCGTTCACGAATCTCTTTGTTGCCTTTCAGAATCCCATCCTCGGCGTGCTTGCCGGCGCGCTGCTCACGGCCATCATCCAGTCGAGTTCTGCGTCCGTCGGTATTTTGCAGGCGCTCGCCGTCACGGGTTCTGTGAGCTATGCCGCGGCCATTCCCATCATCATGGGCCAGAACATCGGCACGACCGTCACGGCCATGCTGTCGTCCATCGGCACGAACAAAAACGCCCGCCGCGCCGCGGTCGTTCACCTTCTCTTCAATGTCATCGGCGTTGTCGTGCTGCTGACGGTCTTCTGCATCGTGCGCGCGGCCTTTGCACCCGCACTGCTCAATGAATCCGCCACCATGGCGGGCATCGCCGTCACACACTCGGTCTTCAACGTCCTCTGCACCGCCATGCTCCTGCCCGCGGGTGGCCTTCTTGAAAAGCTCGCCTGCCGCATCGTCCCCGACGATCCCCAGACGCAGGGTGAAAAGACGACCGAGCTTGACGAGCGTCTTCTCCCCACCCCGTCCCTCGCCCTTCGCCAGAGCCGCGCCGTCGCCCGCGAAATGGCGGACTGCGCCGTGCGCGCGCTGAACAACGCTCTCACCGTCCTTGACCACAACACGCCCGAGCTCGCCCAGAGCATCCGCGACGATGAGGAGCTTTGCGACCACTATGAAGATATCCTCGGCACCTACCTCGTCAAGCTCAGCACGCAGAAATTGGGCCGCGACGAGAGCGAGGAGGCGACCGAGTTACTCAAGACCATCGGCGACTTTGAGCGCATTTCTGACCACGCGGTCAACATTCTCTCCTCCGCTGAGGAGATGGAGCAAAAGGGCCTCACGTTCTCCGGCAGCGCCCTCAACGAGCTCGCCATCCTCACCTCCGCCATCCGCGAGATCCTTTCGCTCTCGCTCAAGTCCTTCTCCTCGCAGGACGTCGCGCTCGCCCAACAGGTCGAGCCGCTCGAGCAGGTCATCGACACGCTCAAAGAGCAGATGCGCACGCGCCACATCCTGCGCATGCAGCAGGGCCATTGCAGCATTGAGGCTGGCTTTGTCCTCTCCGATCTTCTGACCGACCTTGAGCGCACATCCGACCACTGCTCCAACATCGCCGGCTGCGTCATCGACGCCCGTGCGCATAACCTCAATCTGCACGAAACGCTGCGCCAGGCCAAGACTGCCGACGGCAGCTTCCAGCAGACGTACGAATCCTACGTGGAAAAGTACCAGCTTCCTGTTCCGTCGTCAAACGTGTAAAAAGCGGGGCGCTTGCGAGCGCCCCATTTTTGCTATTTTTCTTGCTTGTAAAGCGCCCGTTTCCCTGCTATACTACGGTCATTAGGTTATTTCCGCGCAAACTGTCAATTTTGCGCGGTAGGAAAGGATGATACCATGGACCCGATTTATGAGATCGAATTGCAGGACTGCCCCTACTGCCGCGGCACCGGTACGGTGGAGGATGAGCAGGGCTGGTGCGTTTATGTCACCTGTGTCGACTGCGGCGCGCAGACCGCGCACGCAAGTTACGAGTCCCCCGAGGAACGTCTGGCCGCCGCGCAGCAGGTCGCGCACCTGTGGAACGTCGGCAAGGTTCTGAACCCCGGCGTCGGCGACTGATTCGACTGGAACTGCATAAAAAGGACGGAAGATGCTTTTCTTCCGTCCTTTTTGCGCTCAACCGCCGTTTGAGCGCGCGAAACTCCCCCTCCATTGCGCGTTTTCCTGCAATCGGCTATACTAAACTCATCAAGGACGTCCGCACTTTATAGAAACGGAGTTTTGCCTTTATGAACATCGACATCGGCAGCAAGATCAAAACGCTGCGCCTCTCCAAAAGCATGACGCAGGAGCAGCTTGCAAAAGCCCTCCACGTGAGCGCGCAGGCCGTGAGCAAGTGGGAAAACGGCAGCTCGCTTCCCGATATTCAGCTTTTGCCCGCGCTGTCCGTCACGCTGGGAACGAGCATCGACTCGCTCTTCTCCCTCACGGACGAGAGCCGCTTTTCCCGCATCGACAATATGCTCTGGGACAAGCGCTTTCTCACACAGCAGGAATTTGACGAAGAGGAGCACTTTTTGCAGGAAAAGTGCCGCGAGGAGGAAACGCGCCCGCGCGCGACGCTGCTGCTCGCAGAGCTTTACTGCAAACGCGCACGGGAATACAATGACCTCGCCTCTCCCCTCGCGCGTCAGGCGCTCGCACTGAATCCCGACTGCAAGGAGGCGCACAACGCCATCTTCGACGCCGAGCACGGCGCGTACCTCGACTGGAACGCGACGAACCACTACCGCACGATCGCCTTCTATCAGGAGTTTCTCGCCGCGCATCCGGAGAACCACAGCGCGCACCTGTGGCTTCTGGGCCTTCTCATCGCCGACCGCCGCTGCGCGGAGGCGCGCGAGGTCTTGGACAAAATGCACCGCCTGAAGCCTACCTACAACGACGATTTTTACCTCGGCTGCATTCTTTTGCAGGAGGGCCACACCGACGACGCGCTCGCGCATTGGGAGGCCATGTGCGCAAAGTATCCCGACACGTGGGAGGTCTACGTTATGCGCGCGAGCGAGCTCGCCAAGCTCGCTCACTACGACGAGGCCATCGCGGACTATGAAAAGGCGATGGCGCTCATGCCGTCCCCGCGCTTCGTCGACCCTGCCGAGGCCATCGCGCAGATCTGCGAAATTCGCGGTGACTATGAAACGGCGATCACCTACTACGAAAAGGTCATCGCCATCGAAAAGGCCGACTGGCACGAAACGCAGGGCGAAGCCATCGACGCCCCGCAGCGAAGCATCGCAAGGCTGCGTGAAAAGCTGGCAAGTCGCTGATATCGTGGCGAAAAGGCGCTTGTCAAAATCTTTTGACAAGCAATTTTTCCTCATGTAAAGCAGCTTTGCTCGACAAACTTTCCCGTTTCGGTTACCCTTGGGGCAGATCGAACGAAACGCACAGGAGGCACTTATGGAACTCGGTAATCAGATCAAGGCACATCGCGCCGCGCTCTCGCTTTCGCAGGAGGAGCTGGCGGAAAAGGTCTACGTCACGCGCCAGACCGTTTCCAACTGGGAGACCGGCAAGAGCTATCCCGATATCCACAGCCTGCTCCTGCTCAGCGCCCTCTTTGATGTTTCGCTCGACCAACTCATCAAAGGAGATTTGGAAACCATGAAACAGGAAGTCAACGCCGCCGATGTCAAAGCCATGAACCGCGACGCCATCATCTACACCATTCTGCTCGCCGCCACGATCATTCTGCCCGTGCCGCTGCTCAAGTGGTTCGACCTGTACGGCCTCATTCCGGAGCTTTTGCTCTGGGGCAGCGCGATGTACTTTGCCCGCCGCCTCGAGCGCATCAAAAAAGCAAATAACGTCCAGTCCTACAGGGAGATCTTGGCCTTCAGCGAAGGGAAGCGGCTCGACGAGATTGAGCAGAAGGTCGAAGCGGGCAAGCGGCCCTATCAGAAAGTTCTGCTCGCCCTGCTCACCGCCGGGATCACACTGCTTGTCGGCATGGTGCTCAGTTGGCTGCTGTAAGCAAACATCACAAAACCCGCCCCGACGCAAAAGCGTCAGGGCGGGTTTGCCATTTAGAAGCAGGCTTCACATATTGAAGCGCCGTCTCGCCTCCTCGCGCAGCGACGGGACGCGGCGCACGATGCGCAACGGGATGATGAGCCCGATGCAGATGACAAGCACGACGAGCGACCAGCTCGGCTGCCACGCCTCAAGAAAATACCGGTCAAGGCAGTATTCGACGCCCATCGCCATCAGGCCCACCGCGCCGATGCACATGGCGAGGGAGGAAAGACGCGACCTTCTGCCATCGCGCAGCAGAAAGCTCAGCAGGAATACGACGACGCACGCCCAGCCGAGCATCGGCAGCACGAGCCCGTGGAACCAGCGCCCCCCGTGCAGCGCAACCGAGATGATCCACACGTAAATGCCGATGGCGGCGACGTCCGCCGTCAGTCGGAAGAAGATTGGGATGCCGCGCACGAGCATCGGCAGTGCGAACCAGATCCACAGCATCACTGCCGCGCCCGCGACGTAGAGCGCCCAAGGGTGCTCCGTCGGCAAAATCAGATTCAACAGCCCGCAGCAGAGCGACACGGACGCGAGCATCGCCGTCAGCAGCGCGGCGGCGGCTCTGCGCGATGCTCTCGGCACCTCGGCCGGCTTGGTCGGGAAATAGCGCGGCGCGGTCTCATCCGGCTTCCACGCCGGCGTGCCGCAGAGCGGACAGCGCTCCGCGCCCTCGTCCAGCTCCACGCCGCATTTGACACAATATGACATCAAATTCCTTCTTTCGATCTGCTATTCATCGGTTGCTCTCTACGCGCACGGGGATTCCCGCGCGCACGAGGAAGCGGAAAAAGTCGCGCTCGGTGTCCGTCTCCGCCTGCGTGCCGGCAAAGGTGATCTCCATCGTGTCGCCATAGCTGATGGACGCGCAGTGGCAGCGCGGCACAGTCGCCTGTCCCAGAATGACCTCCGCCCCGCGGATATGCTCAGCCATTTCGGGCGGCACGGTGAACGCGCCGGGATTGGTGTAGGTGCAGGAATAGGGCCGCACGCCGTGCAGGCGGTAGTTGAGCGCCATAACGGGATTTTTGAGTGCAACCGGCACGAGCCGCAGCGCAAAATTCTTTGTAAAGCGGACATTCCCCGTGAACGCCGCCTGCATCTCCTGCCGGTTGATGTGCAGCTTCATATAATGGCGCACTTGCGAGACGATCTCGGGGAACGTGTAGTCGCCGAGCGCGGGGTCGATATACGGGCGGACGGTGGTGATGAAGTTGCGCAGCGTCTCGCTCGGGAACCAGCCGCGCAGATTGATGGGGATGGCCAACGCCACGGGGCGCAGGCGGTAGGGCTTTTCGCACTTCTGCTTTTCCAAAATGACGTAAATGAGCACAGCGGAGAGGTATTCGGTGATCGACGCGCCGTACTTTTTCGACTCCTCGCGCAGCTTCGAGAGCGGCACGAAGCCCATCGTCACATGGAACGTGTAAAACGGCTCGCTCGTGCCGGTATTCTGATACGCCGTCGGCTGGCGGTGGAGGCCCAGTGCGTGGTGTCCTGCGTAGCGGGCATAGGCGTCCTCCATCTCCTCCTCGCGCGGCGGCTCGTTCAAATCAAGCACACCGTTCCCCGCAGGGATATCAACGCCGGTCTGGCGCAGGTATTCGGCCAGCAGCGTGCGGAAGAAGACGATGGCTCCGCCGCCGTCGGAAAGCGCGTGGAAGACCTCGATCGAAATGCGGTTGCGGTAATAGTAAAAGCGCACGAGCCAACCGTTGTCTTCCTTGAAGCGCACGGGCTGGCAGGGGTCGGACACGTCCTCTTTCAAAAACGGCCCCGGCGCGCTGTTGTGCTCTAAATAATACCAGAACGCGCCCTTGCGGATGCGCACGGCAAAGGTCGGGAAGCGCGGCATGCAGCGGTCGATGGCGCGCTGGAGCGCCGCGGGGTCGACGTCCTTTTCCATCAGGGCGGAAAAACGGTAGATGGCCGAATACTCCTCCTTTTGCAGCGCGGAGTAGAGCGTGCCCGCGGAATCGAGCTTATACCATTTGCTGTTGGGCTTGGCCATCCGATGTTCCCTCTTTCCTTCTGCGCGGTCTTGAGAGGTTCATTGTAGCACAAAGCGCGCCGCGCTACAAGAAAGATGCGGCTTTTCCTTGGCATTTTTACGAAATTATGATATCATGCTCTCAAAGAATTTTGTTTTTCAGGAGGAGCTATGGAACCCAAACTCCGCATCATCCGCAAAAAGAAGAGCGAGGCCGAGAGCGCGCATCTCGACCCGCTGATGCGTGCGCTCAAGGCGCTGCACAGCGCCGGTGCGCCAGAAAGCATGACCGCCGAAGAGCTTGAGCGTCAGCGCCGCAGTCAGGAGGTCCTCGGCAAGCTGACTGCGCCGATGACGGGCATGGATTACGAGGAATTTGCCCTCTCGGGCATGAGCGCGGCGTGGACGCGGCTCAAGGCCCCCCACGGCAGCCGCCATGCGATTTTATACTGCCACGGCGGCGGCTACACGAGCGGCAACCTCGGCTATTCGCGCGTACTGTCGTCCAAGCTCGCGCATGCGACGGGCTACGATGTGCTGAGCTTTGAATACCGCCTCGCGCCCGAGTTCCCCTATCCTGCCGCCGTCGAGGACGCGCTGCGCGCGTGGGACTATCTGATGCTCCAAGGCTACGGCGCGCGCGATATCGTCCTCGCGGGCGACAGCGCGGGCGGTAACCTCGCCCTTGTACTCTGCAACCGCCTCAAGACGGCGGGCCGCAAGCTCCCCGGCGCGCTCATCCTGATGTCCCCGTGGACCGACATGACGATGTCCGGCCAGTCCTATACAGAGCGTGCGGAGATCGACCCGATGCTCACGCCCGAGTACATCGAAGCCGTGCGCCTCGCCTACGCCGCAGGAAGAGACTACCGTTCGAGCGACCTGTCCCCACTTTTTGCCGACTTCACCGGCTTCCCGCCGACGCTCATCCAGGTCGGCGACCACGAGATCCTGTATTCGGATTCAGAACAACTCTATCAGGCGATGAAGCGCGCAAACGTTCCCTGCCGCTTACAGGTCAGCGAGGGGATGTGGCATGTGTTTCAGATGTTTCCCATTAGAAAGGCTTCTGTTGCAATAGAAAATATCGCACGGTTCCTTTTGGAACAATAAGTTCCGGTTTTTTCCCACCTGGTGTGGAGGACGCGGATAAGGGAGGGGTATCTCTTTTTCGAAAAGAGATACCCCTCCCTTGCACCCTCCCAGAGAAAATTCACATTGCAGGCGAGCAGCTCGAAGAGCTGCGGCGCTTGCCGAATCGGATGCCTGCGCGCGGCGTTGCCGCGTTGGGTGTTGCTATACGATTTGATTTGCTCCTAC